>Ga0209337_1001085_pt1 | contig 21026 bp, 19 predicted proteins | sample LinPmetageLP53_FD_184044 | JGI IMG/M metagenome (GOLD analysis project Ga0209337, IMG submission 184044) | Marine viral communities from the Pacific Ocean - LP-53 (SPAdes) (version 2) | ecosystem: Environmental > Aquatic > Marine > Oceanic | place: Pacific Ocean | collected 2010-02-08 | reverse complement strand
TGGACCTATACCAAAGATGCTAATGATAAATGAAATTGGTCGAAGGGTTATGCAAGGGGGTAGCCGTAGGTCTGCTATCTATGCTAGTCTTAATTGGAAACATGCCGACATTGATAAGTTTCTTACTAGTAAAAACTGGTATGAGATGCCTGTTGGTAGCACAGGTTTTACTATTGGTCAGGTTAAGGAACAAGACTTTAACTTTGTCGCACCAATGGATATGACAAATATTAGTGTGAACTACGATACTGAATGGCTATTAAACTATTGGGAGACAGGAGATGTGGGGAATACTTTTAAGCAGAATACCCGCCAAGCCTTACAGACCGCTGAACCGGGGTTTAGTTTTAACTTCTTTGATAAAGAAAATGAAACACTTCGTAACGCTTGTACAGAAGTAACATCCGAATCAGATTCAGACGTATGTAATTTAGGGTCGGTTAACCTTGGCAGAGTAGATACAATAAAAGAATTTAAAGATATAGTAGCACTAGCTACAAAGTTTCTTATGTGTGGTACACTCAAGGCAAAGCTTCCCTATCAGAAAGTGTACGATGTACGTAATAAAAATCGTAGGCTAGGTCTTGGTTTAATGGGTATGCACGAGTGGCTTATCAAGCGTGGGTCTAGTTATGAAGTAACTGATGAACTGCATCAATGGCTTGGAGTTTATAAGGGAGTGAGTGATGATATTTCTAGGAAGACTGCTGATGAAATGGAAGTTAGTAGGCCAGTAGCTAATCGTGCTATTGCACCTACAGGAAGCATTGGCATCCTTGCTGGAACAAGCACAGGGGTAGAACCTATATATGCTGTAGCCTACAAGCGTAGGTATTTAAAAGGTGGTACACGTTGGCACTATCAGTATGTAGTAGACAGTGCAGCACAAGAATTAATTGACCTATACGATACTAAGCCAGATGACATTGAGTCTGCTCTTGATCTTGCAGAAGATTATAAAAGACGCATGAAGTTTCAAGCTGACGTACAAGACTATGTAGATATGTCCATCTCTTCTACTATTAATCTACCATCATGGGGCAGTAAGCTAAACAATGAAGATACTGTTGATGATTTTACTAACACTCTTGCCTCTTACGCACACCGCTTACGTGGCTTTACTGTATACCCTGACTCATGTCGAGGTGGGCAGCCATTAACAACTGTACCTTACAAGGAAGCTGTTGCTAAGTTAGGAGAAGAGTTTGAAGAAGGACTAGAGACACATGATATTTGTGACATCACAGGACACGGAGGCAGCTGCGGAGTTTAATGCATACTTATTGTTCTTATAAAGACGAGTTACCTAAAGAACTTTGTAAAGGTTTAGCTAACATTGGGAAAGAATTAGATAAGGATGAGGCTAAAGTTTATAAAGAAGGCAACGATATTAAAATGAAAGAGGTTAGAAACAACAGGATTGCATGGTTAGAAAATCCTGAACTGACCAGCATATTACAACTGTATGCAGAGAAAGCTAATCAAGAAGCTGGTTGGAACTTTAATATTAATTGTTACGAGACACCTCAAGTTTCCTTTTATGGTAAAGGTCAATTCTATAATTGGCATATGGATACCGGGGTAGAGACTGTATCTGATACATATGTAAGAAAACTTTCTATGAGTGTAACTCTTGATGATAATTTTAAAGGAGGAGATTTTCAGATACAAGATTGGGTACATCCACAAGACAGTAAGAAATTCTCTACTCTAAAAGACATGCGTAGGATAGGAAGTATAACGGTATTTCCGTCCTTCATGTTCCATCGTGTTACTAAAGTAAAAGAAGGAGAGCGATGTTCTTTAGTCTGTTGGTTTAGAGGTGAACCTTTTCAATAATTTTCTTGACAAGACTTGTATCTTATAGTAAGATGTGATTTGTAATTAAATAACTTTGGAATAGAGAAAGGTACAATGAGTAGATTACCTACAATATATATTGGATATGATCCTAAAGAAGACCTATACTATAGGGTACTAGAATATTCTATTAAGAAATATTCTTCTGAACCTATTAATATAGTACCTATTAAACAAGATAAGCTAAGACGTATGGGTATGTACCACAGGAACGGTGTACTAGATAACGGACAGGAAGTAGATGTCTTTGATCGTAAACCTTTTTCAACTGAGTTTAGTTTTACAAGATTTCTTGTACCTTTTCTAAACCATTTAGATGGTCAAGCTTTATTCATGGACTGTGATATGTTTGTTCGCGGAGATATCATGGAAGTCTTTCACAATAATACTAAGACTAATGCTGTTTCTTGTGTGAAGCATACCTATGTACCTAATGATAAGAAAAAGATGGATGGTAAATTACAACAAAGTTATTTTAGAAAGAACTGGTCAAGCTTTGTTCTATGGAATTGTGATCATCCTGAAATAGAAAATGAACTAACAGTATCAGATGTTAATACTAAATCAGGTGCTTGGTTACATTCCTTTTATTGGTCAGAAAATATTGGAAGCTTGAACGAGAAATGGAATTGGTTAGATGGCCATAGTTCTGAGAGTATACAGCCTAAAGCAGTACACTTTACTACAGGAGGACCACTCTTTAGGAACTGGGAAGGCAAGAGAGATATAGATAATTTATATGCTAAAGAATGGCAAGAACTATGCTATGAGATGAAACAAGAAGAAAGGCAAGAATAAATATGGTTAATTTTGTTACCTCTTTCAGCGGAAAGAACTACAGCGGATATGCTAAGAGTATGCTTGAGTCAGTAGTAGAACATTGGGAAGATGATCTAAAGCTGGTAGCTTACTATGATACGTGTAGTGATGAACAAATTGCAGAGTTTCCTAAGTCTCCTGTCATCGAGTATAGGGATTTAGATTTAGTAGAAGATCGTACTGCTTACCTTGAGCGTATGAAGCACCATGATGGCACAGAGAATGGTCAGATGGAATACAACTGGCGTATGGATGCTTTGAAGTGGTGTCATAAAGTATACGCCTTGACTGATTACTTTATGGAAATTTCTGAAGATGAGATTAAAGGTGGTTGGTTAATCTGGATGGATGCAGATGTAATCACACACAGTAAGCTTAATGAAGAAATATTGTTTGAGTCTTTTCCTAAAGATTCAGAGTTGGTACATCTTGGAAGAACGTCTATTGACTTTAGTGAGACAGGCTTCATTGCTTTTAATCTTGACTATCAAATGCCTCACTACTTTCTCGCAGACATTCGAGGATGCTATGACATTGGAGAAGTTGTAGCTTATCGTGAATGGACTGATGCCTTTATTATGACCCGCTTCATTAACATATATGCAGCACATGGTATGAAGGTTCATAACCTTACACCGGATGCTAAAGGATTGGCTGTCTTTGAACAGTCTTCTTTGAGCAAGTTTATGATGCACTATAAGGGTGATCGTAAGAATGAAGTAATGTCTGAACAAGGATTCTCTAAAGATGTAGTGCTTCCTCGTTATGGACAGCTTGCTACACTTGTTCGATGCTACAAACCAAAGAAGATTGTAGAGATTGGTACATGGAATGGAGGTAGAGCAATTGAAATGGCACTAGCTTCCTTTGAAAACATAAATAAATTTCACTACATTGGCTTTGATTTATTTGAGGATGCTACAGCAGAAACAGATAGCCTTGAACTAAATATAAAACAACACAACACTTATGATGCAGTCTTTAATCGTCTTACAGAATTTGCTGACAAGATGAAGGAAGACAACAAAACATTTACTTTTAAGTTACATAAGGGTAACTCACGTGATACACTCAGTAAAGCTAAGAAAGAATTAAAGAAAGTTTCTTTTGCTTTTATTGATGGTGGTCATAGTGAAGATACTATTAAAAGTGATTACGAAAATCTAAAGCATGTACCTGTCATTGTCTTTGATGACTTCTATTCTAAAGATGAGAATGGACATACAGTATCTCAGGAAAAAGTAGGCGTTAATAAACTTATTCGTGACGAGATGGAAGGTAAGCGTATGCACGTACTGCCTTCTCAGGATAAGGTTTCCGGTGGTGGGTTAGTACACCTTGCTGTCCTTCTTAATAATTCAAAGTTAAAAGATATTCCAATTGAACTTCGACGTATCCCTATCATCGTACATCCTAAAGACTGTGTACCTAAAGATGATATTGTAGATAACATTAATGCTAATCTAAAACTTATAGATAATTGGAACAGTGTACAACAATACTATGGACATTCAGAACATGCTATTATAGTATCGGGTGGTTCGTCTATTGACTTTGATAAGTTAAAAGAACTACAAGCAAAGACTAATGGTAAGATAGTATGTGTTAAGCACAGCTATCCTAAACTATTAGAGGCTGGCATAAAACCTTGGGGTTGTGTTATACTTGATCCTCGTACCATTGAAGGAGAAAGTACTCACGGTATTGTACGTAAAAGTTTGTTTGAGAACATAGACCCTAGCACTAAATTCTTTATTGCGTCTATGACCGAACCTTCAGTAACTGAATACATTATTAAACGAACATCTAATATCTATGGATGGCACGCTTATTCAGAAGCTATTAAGAATAGAATAAATAATAAAGAAGAATACCCTGAAGAAGAACAAATTAAAATACCTGATGATGTAACCTTTGTTACAGGCGGTACGTGTGCAGCCATGAGAGCAATAGGTATGCTACATATCTTTGGGTTTAGAAACTTTCATCTCTTTGGTTTTGATTGTTCTGTTCCAGATATTTCTGAAAAAGAACAAAAGGAAACTCTATTTGATGGTAAGGTTAAGCACATGAAGGTAGAGATGAACGAAAAAGAATTTTGGACTACCGGGGAATTGTTAGCAATGGCACAAGACTGTGAACAATTGTTTGATGCTCCTCAAATAGATATGAACGTAGAGTTTTATGCTAAATACAATACCTTGGCACAAGAAGTTTATTTGTCATCCCGTCATGGTAATAAAAAACACTACTCCAGTACGTTTAACTCCTAACAAAAGGAACTTATCATGCTAGAAAATATCACAAGTAACTTAGATGTTATTGTCCCTACTCTTACAGGTATCATTACTATTGCCAGTATCTTTATTGCAGGTACTCGTACACCTGATCCAGATACTATGCTCGGAAAGATATATAAAGCAGTAGAGTTTCTCAGTCTTACTGTTGGCAAGGCAAAACAAACAGGTACTAAACCTGTAGTAGTAGAAGAAGTACCAATGGTTAAAGGTGAGATTAAGGTAGTAAAAGAAAAGTAATGTGGTCTATTCTTTCTCCTATATTTAACTTCTTTACAAAAATACTTCCTTTAGTATTTGCTTTTAAAGCAGGTAAAGATAGTGCAAAAAAGAAAGAACTAGAAGTAGCAGTAGACAATGCAAATGAAAGAAACAAAATTGAAAACAAAGTTAACAAGCTTTCTGATGATGATGTTTCTAAGCAGTTGCGGAAGCGTTGGAGGAGAGGCGGCATTCTGTAGTTGGTCCTTTCCAATTTTAATCAGCGATGCTGACTCTCTCTCCAACGAAACTGCTAGACAACTATTAAGTCATAACCTAACATGGGAAAAATTCTGTGACTAAAGAATTAAATCTTAAACAAGAAAAGTTCTGTCAAGCATACGTCTTATATAGGAATGCTACTGAGTCAGCTAAGATTGCTGGTTACTCTGATGTGTCTGCACATACACAAGGTCATAGACTAGTACAGCGTAATGATATACAGGAAAGAATTGAAGAGTTAGAAAAAGAATTAGAAACTAATATTGATGTCATCACTGAGATTGAAAATCAATATACATATGCTAAGAATAATGGGCATACGAACAGTGCAATTAAAGCTTTGGAAGTTTTATCTAAGATCAGAACATCTAAAGATGACGAAGTTCCTAAATCAATTGCAGAACTAGAGGATGAGATAGTTAGAAGTTTAGAAATACTAGGTGAAGAAAGATCATCTAAGATTTTCTTACAATGTAAGTGGTTTGAGGAGGAACAAGAAGAAATCGAAGCCATATAAAGACCCATGAGTAGGGTTAACGATAGGCTTGGCTACCCTTACCCCAAAAATACACCACTTCTTCTGTGTGGTCTTCCTAGAGGCTTATGGAGGCATTGCCCTATAAGGTGACATTTTTGAGTACACAAATATAACAAACAGATTATTTTTATTATTCTGAATAATTATTCTCCTTTTCTATAGGGGGATGTTTACCATTATGCATGTGCTGAATGGATTTCATTTCTTCTTGAAGCTTACTTATTTGAGCATGTACCATTCCCTTACGTTTATACTCTTTAGCTAAGTTATCAGGAGAAAGGATAGAAGTAAGTACCCCTATCTGACTACGTAAAACAGCTACGTTATTCTCTACTACATCTTGTTCTCTATTTAACTCATCTATATATTTTTTTATCTCTCTCTGTGTAGACTTTAACGCAGCTACCTGTGCACGTACCAACGCCCATGCGCCTGAGAGAGATGCTACTACAGCACCTACTTGAAATAGAAACTGTGCGTCCATCTCCATTTATAATTAATCCTCTCCAATAACTACATCAGGTGGATCACCTAGTAAATTACTATTCATGTAGAAAAGTTCTAGCTTTGACATATCTTGGCGAAGATTACTTAACTCTCGTGCATAAGAGTTACCTGTTTTTTCTCTTAGTTGCCGTTCTCTATCTTTCCAGAACTTACTATTTTGAGATTGTCTGATAGGTTTAAGATCACCTCTAATGATAGAACCTATTGAGTTTTTAGAAGGTACTACACCTTGTAAATCTACAGATCGTAGATACTTTCGTAGTTTAGCGTCTCCCACAATTCCCTTCATATCTTTAAACAGCTTATGCATACTCTGTTGCCCTACAAACTGCTGCTGTAGAACTTCATCATAATCTTTTAGTATATTTTCAGGAGTATATAAGGTACGTGGGTCAGACAACTGCTCTCTTAAATCAATTCTAAAGTCATTAGCAATATCTTTCCCATTAGAGTTAATAGTATTTAAACTATAACCCATAACTTTTTTAGGATCAAAGACCTGTTCTTTAGTACCAAAGTATAAACCATTCTTTTCTAATAGATCAAAGAATCCTTCTGCATCATCACCTGTATTACCAAATGTTTGAGGGTAGAAAAATCTTTCTGCATCTGTACCCATCTCACCAAAGTTTTCAAAGACGTTAGCATCCTGTGCCATGTCTCTTACCATCTTAGTGTATCCCGGTTCTACTGTTTTAACTAATTTAAGAATCGAATCATCCGGTAGACCTTCTCCTGATATTACAGACTTAACTATATCAAACATAGGTTTACCTGCTTCTACTGCAAGAGAAGGACTAAGATAAGGTTTAAAAATATTTGTAGCTGCTCTGTACAAAGACTTATCTAAATCTTTTGTTACGTCCTCACCCCTACCTGCCTTCAGCATTATAGGCATAATAGCATCAGCTAGTTGTTGATCAGGGTTAAGATAACTTAAATTTATATAAGTAGGATTACCATCTTTATCTTCTCCTGTTATTAAAAGAGCAGCATCTTTCTCCCAATCAGGTAAAGAACTACGCATTTTTTCTAACAGTTCTGAATTACCTGCAGCTTCATTAGCTGCATAAGCACCAGTATAGATTGCCCCTTGTGCTGCATACCATTGACCTAGACGTTTAAGACCTTGATTACGTAAGACCTTGTTTCCTGTTTCAAAGCCTTCAATCATTTCATCTGAACCTAGCTTTAAAACATTATAACTATTTCTTAAACGCTCGGCAGGATAAGCAGTAAATGTACCTAGCACAGGTACTTGTCTCATCTTTTCTAAAAGAGGAGGTATACGACTATAGATAGGAGTAATGTTAGCAGTGTTAATAGAAGCTTTTTCTTTTATATAATCTTCTTTAGTAGCTGTACCGGGGGTGATTTGATATTCTCTTTCAAAGTCTGCTAGTTTTTGCTGTCGTGCTTCAGGACTATAGTTATCAAATACATCTGAAGCTTTTTTTCTTTCGTTAACATAAGCACCAAATTTAAAAGCATCATCAGAAGCACCGTATGCTTTCCTTGCTGCCTTAGATACTCCTCTTCCCGGTTTACCTAAGACAGAACCACCACCACTTATAGTAAATTTTTCTATAAATGTACCATCATCCATACGTTCACTAATATCTCCAAACCTTCTTAGTGTTTGGTTAAGATCAATACTTGATCCTTGTAATCCCATTTCTTTAAATTCATTTATCAAAGATTGTTGTAATTCGTTGTCTGATTTTCCTCCCTTATACATAGACTTCCATGCTGTTAGTCCATCCTTTACTCCTTTAACATTACCACTAGCTGCTGTATAACCTACTGCACCAGCTATGTTTCTTAGTTGAGACAAAGGACTATAAATTGTTTTACCTGCCTTTGTAAAACCTTGGACATTCATAACACCACGAGATAAACTACCAATTAAATCATCTCTCGTAGTTAAACTTGAACCAATAAAATCTTCAGTCAATAACTCTTTAAGTTTTAATCCTTCTTCCTTTGTAATGTATACATTTTTAAGATCATCACCTATCCTACCAAAGGGAAGGTTCATTACAGTGTCTTCAAGTTCTGGCTGCTTACCTTTAAATGCTTTCTTCTGTACACTACCTGCTAAAGATATCACATCATCTACACCTAGCTGTTGTGCAGCAGTAGCAGGATCAGTAGCACGTACCCCCACACCCCTACGTATAGCGTCTCCAGCTATATCTGCAGCAGTGTTAGACCTAACGGCAGTATCCATGATAGCATTTATTGTCTCTGCTACACGTAAAGCAGGGCGAGTATTGTAACCTAGTATTTTCTTTACTGTTCTAGGAAGTTCTTGTGTATCTAACTTCTTTTCAAATGCGCCTGTTTCTTTTCTAAATTGTCTTGTAGGTTTATATAATTGTTCTGCAAATTGACGAACTGCCTTGTCTTCTAAAGAAGCACTTCCTACTCTTATACCCTTCTCATCTATATATTTTTTAGTAAAGCTACTCCATCTTTTATTAGAAGGATCATCTCTCATATTTACTTTTAATTCTTCTAAAATATTAGGTTCATCTTTTAAAAACTGATCAAAGTTTTTTGCACGTTTAGTTGTTGCATATGCTTCAGGAACACTCCTTACATAGTTTGCGTCTTTATTAAATGTACCTATAGTTTGAGGATTTAGCTTAGAAGATTTTCCATATTCAAATGCCCTATCTCTTACAGTAAAGAAATTATCTATTACAGTTCGTGCATCAACACTTCTATCTGCTAGTTGTCCTAATGCCTCCTCATCCCCCTGTAAAGCTTTATTAATAATGCTCTCTTGTCCCTCAACAAACCGCTTATCTGCTGCAGACAATGAACCAGATGAATCAGTAACAAAATCTCTTTTAATAATCTCATCTAATTCTTCAGTAAGTTCTTCTCCTTGCTGTTTAACACTAGATGCTTCTCCTGATCTACGTTCTATTAACCTTCTTTGAGTTTCTGATACTCCTGCAGTAGGAGATAAGTTTCTTTCTAACCATGCGCTTGCTCGTTCTACACTAGGTATTTCATTAACATACTTATAAGGAGAAGAAGTTTTAATAGCTGTTGTACCAATACCTCCAACTGTAGCTACACCTACTCCTAATAAAGGACTAAGTGTACCTTCAGCTATACCTTGTATTGCTATTTCAGTAGGGTTAATTTCTTCTCTTAGGTTTAAATCTATTTGAGTATTTTGTTTATCATAGTTTTGATATGCACCACCTGTACCAGCAACCGCACCTTCTGCAGCTAAACTTTTCAAGACTGCAGGTGAAATAAGTGTTTTCATCTTTGCCTGAATATACTTTTTTACTCCTTGTTTAGCTGCTTCTTTTGTAGCTTGTATTGCTACTGTACCGCCACCCGCAGTAAACGCACCTGCAATAGCTGAAGCAAGATTAGTAGGATCAGTAATTCCTCCTATGCCATAATCAACTATAGCAGCCAACTTAGGTGCAGAGTCTTCTCCAAAGCTAGGCATTCTGTTAACAGCATCCATAGATACACCAAGCAAATGCCTATCAGTGTCATCCATATCCTGTACTTTATTTCCTACTTGAACAGTATCTAAAAGATTAGATTCAAAGTATCTATTCTGTGTAAGAAAAGCATCAAGGATATCTTTGTTATTACCATATGCTACTGGTTCACCTAAATTCTCTAGCGAATAGTACATTGCATCTATAACATTCTGATCTTCTTGTAGACCATCATAAGATGTAGCGGCAGGTTGTGCTTGTTGTTCTTCAGACATTATTTTGGTTGTAACCTCATAGAAGTATTCTGACGTACATTTTCCTTAGAGGGGATTCTAGAATTTGCCTCTGTTTTATTTACAGTTTTTAGAGCAGAAAGTATAGCATTCTTAGTTGCACTATCTACTCGACCACTGTTAGCTATTGCTCTTGCTGCTGGCGGATTTTGTTGAACAGATGTTATAATAGATTCTACATCCCTTGGTTCTAATGTTCCTGCAGCCGCTGCTTTTTTCAGTGCAATATTAAGAGTAAGTATCTTCATCTCGCCATCAGCTTTTAATCTGGCATCCTCTACATCTAAACCAGCAACAGCTAATTCATTTGCCCTCTTTTCTTTAGCATCATTCTGCATCTTCTCTGGCATATCTCCAAACGCAATTGCTAGTTGTTGAGTAGTATGTTTTTCTGGATCAGCGGCAGCAAACTTCAATAGTCCTGCAGCAACATCTAATGCGCCAAATTCCATATCTTTATTCTGTGCTGCTAAGATTCTTCTTTTCTCTGCACTAAGTTTAGCTTGTTCTTTATTCACATCTTTTTGTGATGCTATCACATCTGATATACTACTTAAATTATTATTGCTATTTATTGTTGTCATAATGTTTTTAAGAAGTTCCTCCTGACCACCTTTTCCTTTAGTGATTGTTTGTTTTTGTTTTTGATCAGGTGTGATAGTCCCTTGTCCTAGAATATTATTTTTCTCTTCTAAATTTTTTCTAGCCTCTTCTAATCCTTTTCTAGTACCTCCAAAATTTTCACCTATTACATCAAATTGTGCATCTGCTTTATCAACATACTGTCCAGCTTTTTTATACAAACTTTTAGCTGGCTTAACTAACATATCCATTATAGCAGGAGAAAACGCTTCTTCTTTTACCTCCACTTCTTCTGCTTCGCTTACCATCTCTCCTTGTGCTAAAGTAACTAAACCTCCCTTCTTAAAGCCAAAGTTACCACCCACATTAAACTCTTGTCCTCCTGCTCCACCGGGAGTAGACTGCCCCGGCTTAGTAGCATACTCTGCTGGAGTAGCTAATATACTTCTACCTATCTGCCTACCTAAATTTTGAACTTGTGAAAATTCTTCTTCAAATCTAGGAGAGTCTTCATTAATAAATTCTTGACCCTGAGATAAAGATTCTCTGTTAGCTTTTTCTGTAATCTCTTCTTCTTGTTTTTCTAATAAAGAAGGTTTTTCAGGTTTTCCTCCTTCAGCTAAAGCAATCAAACCACCTTGGTTAAGACCACCAAATGCTTTACCTGCACCTAAAGCTAATCCTCCTATTCCTGCCGCTTGTTGCAAGAACGAAGGGGCAGGTGTACTACTTTGTGTCCGTGTTAATGTAGAGGCAGGAATAGGTGCCGAATATCCTCTTACAATAGCATTATAATCTTGTAAACTTCTTTCAGGAAATGTTCTTGCAATCTCATATTCATCTTGTGCTATATCTAAACCGCGTTGTGATTGTGCTTGACGTTGTGCACCAACAGCTTCAAGACCAGTTAATTCTCTTATACGTTGAGCAGGAACTTGTGCACCTAATCCTGTAAACTGTGCACCAGCCTGTCTTTCACGATCACGCTGTTGTTGTAGTCGTGCTTGTGCATCTTCAAAAGCTGCAGCACTACCACGTGCTTGTATATCTCCTAACCTTTGTTGTAAGTTACGAGACTGTTCTGCTTCAAGAATAGCATGACGAGAACCACCAAATCCTCCTGCCTTTACAGCTTGTGCACCAATCCGCTGACGTTCTACATCACCTAATCTTTCTGCTTCTCGTTGTTGTATACCTATAACATTCTGTATAAATGGATTTGAGAATTGACTTACTGATTCAGCAGTAGGTGCTTGTGCACTAGATGCAGTTAATCCAGTAGCTATATCAAAGAATGGTTGACCCGCTCCTACTTGTCCCTGTAATCCTGTAAATGCTTCTTCTTGTTCTTCAGAAAAACCTGCGATACGTGGACCATCAAAAGGTACATATCCTTCATCTTCTCTTCGTTCTTGAATAGCTTGTCCCTTTTCAAGAATATCTGTTACAAAAGGTTTAAGTTCATCAGGAATAGTAGCTTGCTGAGTAACAGTAGATGAAGCAGCTGGAGGAGGAGGAGGAGGTGCACCACCACCACCAAATTGTACAAGATTAGTATTAGGATTAATTGTTCCTGAACCACCCATTGCACGCAAGACTGCCATCTCTTGCTGATTAACATGAGCAAGTTCAGTGTCTCCGTCAATACCTTTACAAGCTAACTCCTCATACAAAGTATTATACAGACAAATCTTATCTGTAATTGTAAGATCATTAACAAAATTTTTCAAGTCCATCACTATATATCCCTTGTTATAACAGTGTAGTATTTTTTAAAGTTGTATTTCTTAGTCATCTTTAACCAACCATCTCTAGCATAACCTTCTATTCTTTTTATCCCTAACTCTCTTGCCCATTTAATTATGGGAGAATCATCACACATTCCATAATCAAACCACTTCTTAATTGTATGCGGTTTAGTCCCAATAAGAGGCATTGATAATGCTTTAAAATTAGGATACTCTAGTATCTGAGTAATGCATATTCCAAACATACCATCTTCTTCATCTACTGCTACCCATAATTGTTGTTGACCATGTATTAATGAGTAATATATATCTTCTATATTTCTTTCTCCCATACTTCTATCTAATGGTTTCTGTATGAAATCTTTAATATAAGGCCAAGTAACTTCTATGCAGTTTGTTTGTATTCTTATTATGTTCATTAATATCCATTAGTATTAAAAGGACTATATGGTGGTAATGGTTGTGGTTGTGTAGTATTCGTTGGTTGCATCATTGTATCTTCTATCATTACTGTATCTACAGATTGTTGTGGCATCATCATAGGTGCTTGTAAAGGCATAGGTGGTGGAGGTGTAGGCATTCCCATCATAGATGGTGCAGGAACTGAAGGTGGTAAAGCAGGAGGCATAGCACCTAAAGGGGGAACAGGATTAGGCAGACCAGTAAAGTTAGGTGGAGGTGTGGGCATAGATTGAGAAGTAGCAGGAAGACTGCTTAATCCTCCATAAGCCATAGAAGGTTGTTTACCTAAACCTGTTGGCTGTTGTGAGTACTGTGCCTGTTGCTGCTGCATAGGTAACTGTTGATTACCTTGCATGTAACTACCTTGTCCCATTAATATTCTCCAATTATCTTATGAACTAATGTTCCTGTTTTTTTAAAATCATAACCACTTAAAGTTTTAAGTAAACCATCTCTAACAATACTTTCTATTCTAACACATCCTTGTTGTTTAGCATATTCTAGAATAGAAGAATCTTCTTTCCAACATTCATGTACCCAGTCCTTAACTTTAAAACCACCTCCTCCTACAAGAATTATCTGATATACTTTTTGAGTAGGGTATATTACTACTTGTGCGTTACAAGCTACTAGTATAGAGTTATCTGTATCTTTAACTATCCATAAATCTTGATAACCTTCACATAAATAAGTATATATGTCTTCTAATCTTGTTTCTCCAAAACTCCTATCTAACGGTTTAGCTAAAAGATCAGAAACAAAAGACCACATATATGGTATAAGTTCTTTATCTACTTTTATAATTTTCATTTAGGCTAACTGTGCTAGTCCTTGTTGTGGATTCATTTGTTTCTGTTGTTTTGTAGTACCAAAAGACTGTTGTCTAATACCCTTCATAAAATGATCTAGCTGCTCTGCTCCTGCATTAGAAGAACCATTACCTAACATAGCTACTACGTCCGCAGGTATAACATATTCATCCCTACTTAGCAACGCTTTATCAGGATTGTTTCCTTCTACTTCAAACAACATTTGGTCTGACATACCATCACCTTGTCCCACTACCTGACCTTCATAATAACGACCTATATCTCCTCCCTCTGCATAGTATTGACTAATACCACCACCTTCAGCAAAACCGGGAATAAACTGCTTTAGTGTCTCTAGTATAGAATCCATAGAAGATTTATCACCTTGACTATCCATGCTGACAGGATTAGGTATATCAGATGAATCACTTAATGCTATTTGTTGACCAGTATAAATTTTATCTGGATTAGAAATTTTACCTAAATTAGCTTTCATAATATCATCTACAGACATACCTGATTGAGCAGCTAACTGACTTAAAGTATCTCCTTGTTGTACAGTATATGGAGTATCTATACGTTTATCAACCATAGTTTCAGAAAAAACATCTGGAGAAATAGAATTTAATCCTGTTCTTTGACCAACATTGCTTGGAACATCTATCTTAAACTCAGATAAGAAAATATTTTCTGCTACATCTCTTGTAGGTTTTTTCATATTAGTATGATGAATTTCACCATAAGCATTTAACATTGCTTCTGTATCACCCTGTGCTATAAGTGGTAAATACTGGTCACTGCCATCAGCTAAATTTATATTAGCATAAAATAATTGATCTTCTTGCTCAGAGGTTAAAGACAATACATTTTTTTCTAAATCTTTTGTACTCTTAGTAGAGTTTATATTTAAAGTTTTTAACCACTGAGGAATATCTTGTTCTGCATCTCTATAAATTTTCTGTAATCTATTTGCAGCAGTTTTTACTGAATTATGTTCACCCTTTTTAGCTTTAGGATCAACCTTCGTTAACCATTGATAGTTACCTCGTGCACTACTTTTATCATTAATCCTATCTCTTCCTCCACTACTCTCTACATCTCGTGTTCTTTTAGCAAATTCTATAAAAGGAGCAGGGTCTGTTGCTCCTATCCTATTCATCATATGTTGTAAAGATATAGGCAAGAAGGACATTTGTTCTGGTTGTCCACCCCCATTAAAACTAGGGTCATTATTAGAACTATAAGAACTGTAATTTCCATTAGTCATACCTCCTTCTGATAAACCTATTAAACCTCCACTTGCTACAAACCTATAAGGAGAAACTAAAGGTTGAGCATCGCCACCCTGAATATAACGATTACGTATTTCTTCTGTAGTTCCAGCAGGTCGTTGTTCTCCACCAACTAACCTACGAGTACGAGGAATATAGGATGATCCTGATAGAGTTAAATCTTCTTCTTCAAACTCACCATATTCTGGTGGTTGGGTTAATACATTACCTACTGCTCCTATATATGTACTGGGAGAACTAGCTAATTGACCTGCTCTTTCAGAAAAAGACATATCACTTGGCATCATTCCTGCATCTATAGATTGCGATCTTGTTAAATATCCACCACCTAAGTCTCCACTTGATACTTTATTTAAATCATCAGCACCAAAAAATTGTTTAAACTCATTGGGTGGTTTGTAAGTTGTAGGATCAATACGTGCAAATGCACCTGCAGGTATGTTTGGTGCGGTAGTGGTTAAAGCTTGTCTTGAAGCTACATTTGCAGCTTGGTCTGACAGAAAGGATGGATTAGCCGCAATATTGGACCGCAATGGCGCAATGGTTTGTCTTAGCGGAATTGGCGGACCTAGCGGCTGCCCGAGGAGCGGCGGGCCAATAGGTGTGGGTGCTGCTGTTAAACCAGCCGCAGATGCCGATGCTACTTGTGATGCTGCAGTATTACCCGCTATACTAGCAGTAGTAGAACCTATAGCACCCGGTACTGCTTCTCCTACACCTGTGAATGCTGCTTCAACACCTAATTCACCAACACCACCCATCACACCTTCTGATCCAATTGCATCTAAACCTGTAGGTGCGCCTGACAAAAATCCGGCTGTAACACCTGACATTAAACCACCTAGTGCAGCTTGTCCTACGCCTTGACCAGCAGCAAGTCCACCAGCAAAACTACCTAGTCCTGCCATTGCACCAACTGCCCACATACTTGAACCAAAAGTAACTGGTGCTAAAGCTGCACCAGCAATTGCTCCTATTGCGGGAAGAAGAGATTTAAAACTAAATGCTTCAGGTAATCCTGTGTCTGGATTAATTGTTAACTGACCTAAAGAAGATAAACCTTGTAGTTCATCATCCCTAACATGAAGCAGATGTGTATCTCCGTACCTACCTTTTTCTTCTAACTCTTGTGCTACATCAGCATAAGGAGGTTTTTCTGGTTGCACCATACCACCCTCTGCTCTACCTAATACAGGTAAACCAGTCTGAGGATTAAACCCTTGACCACGCATAGCTGTTATTTGCTGTGCTTCCATAGGAGACATATGCATAAGAACAGGATTAGTAGGGTCTTTCATAGCCAAAAGTCTAGGAATACCCCGTTGAGGTGGTTGCATATAAGCCATTTATAAAACTCTCTGTGGATTCATATAATTAGATTGTGCTAATGTCATATCTGCTTGCATAGTACTCTGATTAGTATACAATGGTTGTTGTTGATTCGCCAGTCCTACAGTAGTTGTCTTACCAAAATACTCTGGTTGTTGAGTTAAACCAGTATTCATATTTTCTAAATAAGTATTATTCAGTAAATCTTTATATGTTGTACTTGTCATTAGTTAAAGTCCACCCATCCTGTTCCACTTACAAAGCCTCGAAACTTACTTGCACTTGCAGCAAATACTACATTACCATTAGAAGGTCTTCCTATAGAAGCTACAGTTACTACTGTTAATATATTAGAAGTTGGTCTAGCATCCAACTCATTATCTCTTGACTCTAATAAAAACTTTAATTCATCAGTATATATTAATAATTCTCTATAAAATCTTTGTAGGTCATCTGCTTTTAAATTAGTATAGTCAGGTAAGTTAGGATAAAGCATTATCGTTTACCATCCGGTTGAGCAGCTAGTCGTACACTACCCCATCTCCACGATGTACCTAGAAGTCCCGTAGAGACTCGTACATTGCCTTGTCGTCCTCTTGCTCTAAAGTCTACCTTCTTTGTACTACGGTTGATAGTGAACGGTCCTATGCCTATTGTAGTGGCAGCAGGATATTCTTGTGTATTCATTTTAAATTGTAGTACACCAGTATCATTAAACGTATAGTCAGGAATAAGCCTATTAACAAACATCATGTCTGTTCCGTCTGCTATATCAAAGTCAGATGATTCAAGAAAGGATGTAAGAGCAATAGAAGTATCTCCAGTAAATACAGAAGTAGGTTCATTTGCCCAGATAAATTGACCTGTGCTTGTAGGTATACTTACCGCTGGGTTACCACCTGCTCCTGTACCAGCTAATTCTCCTGTAGCAACTGTACTTTGGAATACATTGCTGTCTGCAAATGTAGTATAAAATCCTGTACCATAAGTCCATACATCTTCCATATAGTTATATGCTACATAGGCGTTAGGTTCACTAGATTCTCCAGAAGGATACAGCCAAACTATTTCGTGAAACTCAGAATTAATAGCAGCAAATATTTTATCTTTATTTACTAAGTTAATATTATCATAAACAAATCTACGAACAGTACAATCAAGTTTACGTACTCTTCCATCAAAGGCATAGAAGTTATTCTCTCCCATCCAGAAAGATGCACCATCAACAGCTACTGCTGCATGAGGACCAATAGCACCACAGTTGCTTCCTAATAGTGTAAGGCTAAAGATAAAGGGAGGACCAACAAATTGTAAAGCATACATACCATTATCAGTAAAGACATGGATTGCATTACGTCCTCGTATTGCACCTTCAATACGTGTACCTTCAATTAGCTGTAGTTCACCAGAAGTAGAAGAAACAGATGGTGTCCAATTAGTAAAGTCTTCTTGATCTGACCATCTAATTAGTAATGGATTAAAGTCTCCATTTCCAAATTCATTAGTTCCTAAAGCAATAGCATGTCTATCATTAGGGGATACGACTATGCTATTAATAGTAGAAGGACTTGTACTAACAATAACTGCTCTTTCAGGTGTAATACTTGCATCAGCATCCCAGTGAAATAACTGGCTACCTCTACGTACAGCTAACAAGTCTTCGCCCCAAGTATCTAAAGACCATTGAGTAGCAAGGAAAGTAATGTTAGAAGATAAAGCAGGTCTACTCCAACCCCTACCTCCAGCAGCAGATGCTAAACTTGTACCTGCATTATATACTCCTGCTCCATATCCTAAACCTTGTATATTATTTGATTGACCAGAAGGAATAAGAAAACTAGCTACTCCTTTACCACCTGTCACAGTACTAACTGCAGTATGTAAAGTACTTACATAAAAATGATTTAAGCCACTAGTGGAAGCAACTACATAAACTGGTCCACCAAAAGATGTAGCAGCAAAGTTAGTACCTTGTGTAAAACCATTTAAAGAACAATTAGAAAATTGTATACCGTCTCCTACACTAGTTCCGGTATTATTTAAACTTACTTCTATTAATTTACTTCCTGTTGCAGTGGCAAAACTTCCTTTTGTTCCTAATGAACCAATAGAAACTATACTATCAATAGGAGTAATATCAAAATTAACATCTCCAGCTAAAAGAAATAATCTTTTCTCCGTACCAACTGATAGAAGTTTTTGTGTGTTATCATTTGCCCATGTAAGTAAATCTCTACCTACACCAGAAAAAGCAGTTGAATGTTGTTTCTGATAACCTCTTAAATTCTCTGGCTTACCCCTTCTAAAACGCACACGATCACCATCAAACCAAGAACCTGCTTCAGCGTACTGAGTAGTCTCTCGGTGAAATCCCGGTTTAAAATCTAGTTTAAAAAATTTAGAAGAGGTGGATGTCATTTCTTATCGCCCAAAGTTTTTAATTACAACTGAATCTACAGCAGAAGTTTCTCTTACATTATATACAAATAAGTCTACTGCACTTACAGAGGTACTTAGGACAGGAACAGTACCAGCCGGGAATTTATATGCTCCTCCAAATACCATAGTCCTTGACCCTGTACCATCTTGAATAAGATATATTGTTCCTGATTGACCAACTGTAGGATTAGAAGGATTTTGTAAAGTGACATTAGCTGTAAGAGTAACAGAAAAAGAATTATTAACTGCAAAGTTAGGGGTAATAGAAGTAGAACCTACTAGTGTAGTAGGTGTATTAAATACTTTAGAAGTAAATCCTGTAGCTGATGTAAAGGAAGCTGTACCTTGAAACACTTTATTTCCTGATATATTAGAAGATACAGAAGCTTGAACATACTTTACATCAGCAGATGATACAGGAATTAGTTCATTAATTGAAGTACCAAAATTTAATTCAGAAGCAGTTCCTAAATCTAATCCTAGATTATTAAGAGCAAAAACAGAAACACCATCACAGTATATTAGTTCACTAGAACCTACAGGAATTGCTCTACCTGTTCCTCCTGTAGCTGCACTAGTTTTAACTGTAAGTGTTGAACTGCTTACTCTGGTTGATTCATCATTAATAATATAAATTTTAGATTTCGCAGGAATGATTACATTAGTATTAGCAGATACTGCACCAGCAAATTTTAAAATTGCATTTCTTGATTGTACTACACTACCATTACCTAAAGGTAAAACAACATCAGTTCCTCCAGTACAGACATGAACAGAAGTATATCCAGTAATAGCAGTATCAATTAACTTAATGACATTATCATTGAGAATTGTACCCCAAGTATTAGGATTTTCTCCATCAGTTTGAAGTTCTAATCTTAAATTATCACTAAAAGTAGCCATTGCTGTTTTCCTTAAAAAGAGTTATGTTTTAAATTAGATGGTTTACCTACTGCTATAATATAACCAGCAGTATCTGATTTAGGAGGCGCGCCGGAAAAATCTTTAACAGGTATGGAAACAGAAAGAATACTTGTTTCGTCTTTAGAAGAATCTAAATAACTTCCTAAAATTTTATTCACAATAAATCCTAAAGGAGGATTTAAATTTAAACAATCTTTAGTTATAAATTTTTTGGACACACTTTGACGAAGTGCTTCTCTTCCTTTAGTATCTGCAAGTGCTATATCCATTATATCTTTCTCTGTTCTACAGATATAAAAAGTTGCTACCTTGTCACCCTCAGACCAAGTTACTGAAGATTTGTTTACTTCCTGTGCTGTGGTACAAGAAGGAAGTACACTAAGAACAAGTCCACAAATAAGATATTTTAAATATCTCATTAGTTTTATTCTTCTATCCTTGGATCAGTAGGCCAATCATTAAACTCTGAGGCTTTCTTACCTGCATCAAACATTTCTTCTGTTATCACTGTTATAGCTTCAAGACCTGCAACATCTGTCGCTGCATCTATGGCAGTTTCTAAAGCTATAGCTTTTGCTCTAAGATCAGAACGCCACTTAGACACAGCAGCAGGAATAGCTTCGTCAGTTTCTATTTTTCTAATATGATACCAGTCTGTTTGAGTAAGATTGCTAGAAAGAACAGAACTAACATGATTCTTCATCACAACTTTAATACTAGCCATATCTCTAGCAGTCTGTGTCTTTGCTACAACTACCCTATCCTCTTCTACAGTAGGAGAAGATTCAGAGGTTGTATAAAACATATTATTAATTGAGTTACCAGTATATACATAAGGTACAATACCTAGTGCTTTTCTAGCTACATCTGTCCATGCTCTAGTAAAGATTGAAACAGGGTATTGAATACCATTAATTGTCATACCTTTAGGAGTGTTAATAATCTCTACTAACTGACTGCCCATGATTCTTGCCCACATATTCTTAGTTCCTTTTTAAATTATCTACCGTAAATTGGAGGTAGTGTACCGTTTCCGCCTATGTCAGCCATTGCCATATATACATATTCTTTTCCACTTTGATTTGAACTACCATGAGTTGATAAAACTTTAAACCCGTCAGCTAAAAAATCTACGCCTAGTAAACTTCCACTTGATCTTGATCCTGCT
>Ga0209337_1001084_pt1 | contig 21043 bp, 30 predicted proteins | sample LinPmetageLP53_FD_184044 | JGI IMG/M metagenome (GOLD analysis project Ga0209337, IMG submission 184044) | Marine viral communities from the Pacific Ocean - LP-53 (SPAdes) (version 2) | ecosystem: Environmental > Aquatic > Marine > Oceanic | place: Pacific Ocean | collected 2010-02-08 | reverse complement strand
CTTAACTGTTTTTACACGTAAAATTGGAGTTATAGGGTTGTCTCAGTTTAAGTTCAAACTAAAACCAAACAAAATGGCAAAATTTAGATGTGAAAAATGTAAACTTGAAAAAATAATTATGAAACAAACTTTAGTTTTTTTAGATGGAGAAATTCGAGCCAAAGAATCAAAATGCAAATGTGGAAACTACATGAAAGACTTAACAAAATACAAGGGTTTTGGAACTTCATTTCAAGCTCCAACAGATAAACATAGTTAATGGGAAAGGGTAGAAAGAAAACACCAACTAAGATTAAAGAGATGCAAGGAACAGTTGAGAAAAGTAGAACTATAGAAAATGAAATGGTTGTCGATCAAGTTTCTGCATTGCCGATTGTTCCGGAATGGCTTTCTGAAATTGGGAAAAGTGAATTTAAAAAAGTAACAACTCAACTCTTTAACTTGGGAATGCTTTATTCAGTAGATTTAAAATTGGTTGAAGCTTACTCAAATGAAATTTCTCTTTACTTAGAATGTGAAATGAAACTCAGAACAATAAATAGAATTGATGAATTTGAAAGTTCAGAGGGAATTGTTTTAAGGAGGCAAGCTTCTCCTTTATTGAAAATTAAAAATGACGCTTTAAATAATAGTCTTAAATTGGCTGCCCAGTTCGGACTTACGCCAGTTGCAAGGGCTTCAATTGCTGCACCTGTTACAAGTAATAACACACAAATAAATAATTACTTTGAATAACTTTTATTTTGACAAAAAGGCTGCTGCAAAAGCAATTGGATTTATTGAAAATTTTTGCTCGCATACAAAAGGGGAACTTCATCAAGAGCCATTGTTGATGGAAGAATGGCAAAAGAAAATAATTGGAGATTTGTTCGGTTGGAAAAATGAAGATGGGAATCGTAAGTATAGAACTGCTTTTATTATGGTGCCCAGAAAAAATGGGAAGTCTACTCTTTGCGCGGCAATAGGACTTTACATGTTATTTGCAGATAGTGAAAGAGGATCAGAAATTTACTCAGCTGCTGGGGATAGAGCTCAAGCGGGAATTGTTTTTGAAATAGCAAAACAAATGATTTTAAATAATACAGAATTAACAGGTCGTTCTAAAGTTTTTAGAAACTCAATAACAAACGAAAGTAAAGGAAACTTTTATCAAGCTATAAGTTCAGACTCAAAAACGAAACATGGATTTAATGCTAACTGCATAATTTTTGATGAATTACACACTCAGGAAAATCGTTCGCTCTGGGACACCTTAGTAACTTCAACAGGAAGTAGAAGAGAGCCATTATGTATTGCAATAACAACAGCGGGATATGATAGAAATTCTATTTGCTATGAAGTATATGATTATGCAAAGAAAGTTCAGGATGGAATAATTGAAGATGAAACTTTTTATTCTGCAATTTATGAAGCTGATCCTGAAGATGACATAACTCTGGAATCAACTTGGATAAAAGCAAATCCAAATTATGGAGTTAGCTTGAGAAAAGAATACATGGAAAGAGAATCTAAAAGAGCAATGGATGTTCCATCTTATCAAAATACATTTAGAAGATTAATGTTGGACCAGTGGACCGACTCACAAACTGCATGGATTGGAAATAAAGAATGGGAACTTTGCCAAGGGGAAATTGATTTGGAAAGATTGAAAGATAAGGAATGTTGGGGAGGTTTAGATCTTGCATCAACTCGGGATATTTCTGCTTTAGTTTTAATATTTAAAGAAGATGATAAATTTTTAGTAGTTCCTTATTTTTTCATTCCAGAAGATAACGCAAAGAAAAGAAGTGATCGGGACAAAGTTGATTATGTTACATGGATAAAACAAAATCATGTTATTGCAACAAGTGGAGATGTTGCAGATTATAATTTCATAAAGGAAAAAATAATGCAGTTAGGTATGCAATTTAGAATACAATCAATTTGTTATGATAGATGGAACGCTTCTCAATTAGTAATTGACTTAACAAATGAGAATGTTCCAATGGAGCCATTTGGTCAAGGGTTTCAATCAATGAGCGCTCCAACAAAAGAACTTGAAAAACTTATTTTAGGACAACAAATAATTCATGATGGAAATCCTGTTATGAGTTGGATGCTTTCAAACATAGCACTTCAGGAAGATCCTGCTGGAAACATAAAACCAAACAAGGCAAAATCAACTGAGAAAATTGATGGGGTTGTTGCTTTAATTCAAGCTCTTGGAAGTTACATGACTGAGGGAAATATAAATTCTGTTTATGATGGAAGAGGACTTTTAATTTTATAATATGATAAGAATATATTCGGCAACTGGATTCGTGAGAGAATTCTGGGAGAAAGTAAAAGAACATAAAACTTTAAAATCTGCTTATGAATCATTAGAAAAGGAACACATTGAAATCTTTGGAAAAAGAAAATATTCTGATTATAATTCTTTCAGAGTTTGTAGAGATAGAAAAGTAAAGGAAACAATGCTACACAAAAAATAAGGAATCATATCGTATAATTGCAAAAAATTATTTAGTGGGAATACTCAATTCAATTCAAAACATATTTTCTAAAACTCCTAAAAAGGAAGAAAGGAGCATAAATTACTCTTTGCCATTTGGACCTGCTCAACAAGTTTCTGCTGAATCAGCTTTAACTTTTTCTGCTGTTTGGGCTGCTATGAGAATACTTTCTGAAAGTATTTCAACTTTACCTGTTGGAGTTTTTAGAAAAGAAAACAATGGGGATAATACAGAAATTACAACAGATCTTGCGTTTCTTGTAAAATACCAACCAAATTCATATCAAAACAAAATTACTTTTTATGAAAAGATAATTATGGATATGCTTTCGGATGGGAACTCTTATGTTAAAATTGTAAGAAATGGAGCTGGAAGAGTTATAGAATTACTGCCATTAAATTATGGAGATGTTGAAATTTACACTTTAGAAAACAAACTTTATTATAGTGATGAGAAAACTGGAGAAACTCATGACTCTGAAAACATACTTCATTTTAAAATGATAACAGGACCAGATGGAATTAAGGGACTATCTCCAATCGAACAATGTAAAAACGCAATTGGTTGGGGTATGGATGTGCAAACCTATTCCAGCACATTTTTCAAAAACGGAGGCAAATTATCCGGAATATTAGAATCTGACCGAGCACTTTCGGAACAAGCCATTGATAGACTGAGGAATTCATTTAACAGTAATTATGGAACTTTAAGCGGTAGTAACCAAACGGCGGTGTTAGAGGAAGGATTAAAATATAAAAGTATATCAGTAACTCCAGACCAAGCTCAGTTTTTAGCATCAAGACAATTTTCAGTGGAAGAGGTGGCCCGTATTTTTGGAATCCCTCCTCACTTATTAAGGGACTTATCAAAATCAAGTTTTAATAATATAGAAATGCAATCTCAGGAATTTGTTTCTTATTCTTTAATGCCTTATATTACAAAGATAGAATTGGAAATGAGTTTGAAACTTTTCAGAAAAAATGTAATTGGTAGAGAATATATTAAATTTAATGTAAATGGATTACTTAGAGGAAACGTAAAAGATAGAGCCGACTACTACAAAACAGCAATCACAAATGGTTGGATGAGTGTTAATGAAGTAAGACAAAAAGAAGATTTAAACAGAATAGAAGATGGAGATAATAATTATCTTCCATTAAATATGACAACAATAAACAAAATTGGAACAGATGAAGAAGCTTAACATTTGGGACAAAAAATATAACAATACAATTATGGAAAAAAGAATTTTTAATATTGAAAATAGATTTGAAACTAGAGAGGATGGTCAAGAGGTGGTTGTTGGATATGGATCAATCTGGAATTCTAGAAGTGAAAACTTAGGAGGATTTTATGAATACATTTCTCCAGATGCTATTTCTCAAGAAACTATTGACAAATCTGATGTTAGAGCTTTAATTAATCATGATCCGAATTTGGTTTTAGCTCGTTCTACTGCTGGGAACTTAAGTTTGTCAGTTGATGAGAAAGGTTTGAGATATGAATTTTCTATTCCTGAAACATCTTATGGAAAAGATTTAGCTATTAATATGAAGAACGGAAACATTAATCAGAGTTCATTTGCTTTTACTGTTGGAGCTGATGAATGGAGCACTGATGAAGATGGAAATGATATTAGAACAATAACTTCAATTGAGAAACTTTATGATGTTAGTCCTGTAACTTATCCTGCTTATAGTCAAGCTGAATCTGATTTGGTAGTTGCTCAGAGAGCTTTGGCAATGTATAAAGAGAATAAAGAAATAAAAGAAGAGGAAACAGATTTAGTTGCGCGTTCGTTGGCGCAATTAAAGATAGAATTAATAAAACGAAAAAAATAATAATAATAATATAAAAATTTTAAAATGAAATCAAGTATTGAATTGAAAGAATTGAGAAATGATATTATTTCAAAATTAGAAGTAATCAAAGAAACTGCAACTGCAGAGGAAAGAGATTTAACTTCTGATGAGAATAATGACATGGATACACTTCTTAAAAATGCAGATGAGTATTCTGTAAAGATTGAAAGAGCTGAGAAAGTGGAAACTGAAATCAGAAACAATGTGAAGTTAGCTGGATCTCCAGTTCAAACAATAAACACTGAAAAAGAAACAAGAGGATGGAGTTTATTTAAAGCAATTAATGAAGTAAGAAATGGTGGTTCTTTAAGTGGAATTGAAGCAGAAATGCATCAAGAAGCTGAAGGAGAAGCTAGAAAAGGACTTCAGGGAATAGGTATTCCAACAATGTTAAAAGAGGAAAGAGCTATTGACCAAACTAACTCTGCAATTGCTCCAACTTCAATAGGTGCTTATATTGACAGCTTACAAGCTTCTGCACTTTATAACAGAATCGGAATTAACAATTTAGGAACTGTTGCTGCTGATACTGTTCTTCCTATAGCTGGAGGATCAACTGTTGCATGGGGAACTGAAGTTGCTGCTGCTGCTGATGGAGGTCAAGATTTTGACAAAGTAACATTAACTCCAAAAAGAATCACTGGTTATGCTAACCTTTCAAATGTTATCTTAGCTCAAAATGGACCTGCTGCTGAAGCATCTGTAATGAGAGATATGGGAAGAAACATGGGAACACAAATTGACGCTGCAATGTTTGCTTCTGCTGATTTAGGTGGGGGAGCTCCTGGCTCTATTGCTGGAACTGCTGGAGTTTTAACTTTTGCTGAATCTGCTGCTGGTGGTGCTGCTGGTGCTTCTTCTGATATGTTAGAAGCTATCCAAACAATAGCTGACAATCATGGTTTAGATGGTGCTCTTGCTTTTGTTAATCAATGGGCTCTTTATTCTAATGTAAAGTCTGCAACTCAAGTAACAGGAGTTTCTCCTTTATATTCTGATGACAGATTGGCTGGTTATCCTGGATTCTTTTCAAATGCTCCTGCAACTGCTGGTGGACCTCCAATTACTTCTGCTGATGGTTTATTTGGTGATTTCAGTCGTGTATATCTAGCAACATTTGGACCTTCTAACATAACGGTAGATCCTTATTCTAGAGCTATAAATGGTGAGGTTAGGTTAATAATGAACAATTACATGGATTGGGGTGTTGCTTCTGGTGCTTCATTTGTTAAATATACAACTGTTCTATAGTAGTAATTTATAATAATTGAAAAGGGGCTGGTAATTGAGCCAGTCCCTTTTTTTTAAAACAAAATAAAAATGTTTAGAAGTTTAAAAGAAGATACTTTAGCAGTTAATCCATTGTTTACAACATCGGAAGCGAAAGACTTTTTAAAAGTTGATACAACTGCAGATGATACTTTAATTGACAGTTTGATTAAAGCAGCAACTCAATCTTGTCAAATTTTTACAAATAGATATTTTTTAGATACTACTGTAACACAATACAGTGATAATTGGTTTGAATTTTACAGGTTGTATAAAAGCCCAGTTATAGCAATAACTCATGTTAAATATTATGATACAAATGACACTTTACAAACTTTAGCTTCTTCAAATTATATTTTAGATAATATTTCACAACCTGCAAGAATTGGAATTTCTGTTGATGGAACTTTGCCAAATTTAGCAGACAGAATTAACGCTGTTGAAGTAAAATATTCTGTTGGATATGGAGAGTTATCAAGTGATGTTCCTGAAGGAATAAAACAGGCTGTATTAATTACAATCGGAAATTGGTATGAAAACAGGCAAACAGTAATAACAGGGAGAACAGCAACAGAACTTCCTTTGTCAAGTCAATATTTATTGGAACAATATAAAATTCAAGTATGTTAAGTATAGGACAACTTGACAGAAGAATAAAAATTTTAGAACCAGTTTATTTAACAAATAAATATGGGGAAGAAACAAAAACATTTGTTTTAAAATATACACTTTGGGCAAAAGCAGATTGGAAAACAAGCAACAGAAAAGAAGAATCTCAGGAACAAGTTCAGAAAACTGATTTGGTTTTTTATGTTCGTAATTTAGGAATTACTTTTTTAGGAACTTACAGAATTGAATATGACAATAAAACTTATGTTATTCATGGGATTAAAGAGATAGAAGGAAGAGAACAATTTTTTGAAATAGAAACTAGAATAAAAGACAATCAATAATGAGCGTATCTGTAGAAGCAGAAGGAATTAGAGAGATTATGCAGATGTTTAATGAACTTCCAAAAAGAGTTAATAAAGTTGCAGTTTGGGGAAGATTTTGGAAAAAGGTTACAACGCCAATGTTGACAGCTGCAGTAAAGGAAGCTCCATTGTTAAATCCTGGATCAACTGGAAGAGTTGGAGTTGCTATGAATCGGACCAAAGGAGAAAAAAAGGAAGGAGCAAAAACCTTAACTATTGCTAGAGGAACATTAAAAAAGTCAGTTAAGTTTTATAGAACAAGAGCTTCAAAAGATCCTGATGTTCATGGAGCATATATAGGGCCAAGAGTTAAAGGAAAATTCCAAAAAAATAAGGGGGGTTTTTTTGGGGCTTGGGTTGAGTATGGTCATAAAAACAGAGATGGATCTATGTCAAAACCTAATCCTTGGATGGCAAGAGCTTTTAGTCAAACAAGTGGAGTTGTTTTACAGAATGGTTTTTCTGCAGCTGAGAAAGTTTTTATTAAAGCAGTTGCTGCAGATGTTAGAAGAATGAAAAAATATGGAGCATTAGGATATTAAAATGGATATAGGAAAAGCAATATATAAGATATTACATGACAACATAGCTGTTGAGTCAATGGTAGGCACAAGGATTGCTCCTAATGTAATGAAGCAAACATCTCCTTTTCCTTTTATTGTTTATGATGTAAGTTCTGACACTCCAGAAGGCCAAAAGGATTCTGTTGCTTTATTAGATAATGCATCAATAATGGTTTCTGCTTATTGTAAGACATACTCAGAAGCTTCAAAACTTGCAAACTATATAAGAACAGCTTTGGATCGAGTTAATGGAGTTTATAACGCTGTAAACATCCAGGCAATTGATTTTGATGGTTATGATGATGTTTTTGATGACATGAGTGGATCGGATGGAATTTATAGGAAATCTTTAAATTTTAATATTAGAATAATAAATTCATTTAATAATATTTATTCAACTAATTTTGATGGTGTTGATGATTATGTTTCTTTGGGTGTTTCTGGAATGAGTTCAGTTAAAACAAAAGGATCAATTTCAGCTTGGGTAAAATTAGATACTATAACAACCTCTGGGAATGTTTTTCAAGTTAGAGTAGATTCAAATAGTAATATTGCTTTAATTTATGTTGCTTCTACTAATGAATTGAGAGTTCAATACAAAGGAGGAGGAAATAACACTACAACAAATTATTCAACAACAATTGAGAACGATGGAAATTGGCATCATTTAGCTGGAACTTGGGATTCTGTAACAGACAATTTAAAACTATATTTGGATGGAACAGAAGTCGGAACTGAAACTGGTTTAACAGCAATTACAGGAAGTTTTACAACTGCTTCAATTGGAAGTAATAGCGTTGGAAGTGCTTTTTGGAAAGGAAATATTGATGAAGTAACTTTGTTTAATAAAGAATTATCTGGAACAGAAATATCAAATTTATACAATGATGGATTGCCATTTAATCCTCAACCTTTAGACAATATGAAGGGTTATTGGAAAATGGGAGATGGTGGAATAGTAGGAAATCCAATAGCAACTTATCCAACAATTGTTGATGAAACTGGAAACAATAACGGAACAATGATTAATATGACATCAACAGATTTTCAAGCTGATGTTCCAGAATAAAAATATGGAAAAAAAGTATGTTATAATAAATAAAGAAATGATTGAGGCGGTAGATTTTAAATTAGTTATTGAAACATCTGCTTCAACTTTAAGATATAGTTTGGATGGAAGTCAAACGATAATAAAATTCATTGGAGAAATTCCTTCTTTTTTAGATGGGGAAAAGATTTATTCTCATAATGAAATAATTGAAACAATCAACAATCCAGAAAATGGATGGATTAACTTAAATGAATAAAAAAAAATGAAATTCAAATTAAAAAGAAGCTACAAAGTAAATGAAGATAAAACTTTGGTTGCTGGTCAAGTTATGGATGTAACTGAAAAATTTTATGCATGGTTACAGGAAAATGACTATGATAAAAAAGAAAAAATAAAAGAAAAGAAAACAAAGAAAGCTTCAGATAAGGAGCAAAAATTATAATTATAAAAAAATAAAAAAAATAAAATTATGGCAAACGAGGGACAATTAAATGGAACGGAATTAGGTGTTTATGTGGCGGGTGTGTTGGTAGCTTACTCCACAAATGCAACTTTAAACGCAAACCATTCAACAAGATCAACTACTTCAAAAGAATCTGGAGGTTGGGAAGATAATATGGAGGGATTAAGAAACTGGGATGTTTCTTGCGATGCTCTTTATGCGTGGGTAGATCCTGCAGGAAGTGCAATTACAAACAAAACTTTAAGTGATATTTTCACTGCATACCTTACAACTAGAACTAGTTTTGAATTGACTTTTGGAGCAAATGGAGGAGCTTCTAATGATACGAAATATGTTGGAGATGCTTGGCTAACTTCATGCAGTTTGACAGCACCACTAGAGGACACTTCAACTTTCTCAGTTTCTTTTCAAGGATCTGGGCCTTTAGTTCAAACAATAACTCCTTAATAAGGAAAAATTTTAGATCCTGCCCATGCGTTTTCTTTTCTGAGTGCGTGGGTAGGTTTCTTTTAATTCAGAAAAGATAAAACACTTAGAAATGAAATACGAAATATTAGAGATTGGAGAACACAAAATGGAAGTTAGATTTGGTTTTAACGCTTTGCGAAAGTATAGTTTAATGACCGGATCAACAATGAAAGACTTAAACAAATTAGGCTCAGGAGAATTAACTTTTAATGATGCTTTTAGTTTAATCTATTGTGGAATTGAAGATGGTTACAGGTCGGCAAAAAAACCATTTCATTACTCATTAGATGACATAACAGATATGTTTGACGGAAACATGGATTGTATGGAAAAAGCTTTTGAGATATTAGGAAGAGCAATGGGAGGAACTGATGAAAAAAAGATAAAGGCCAAGAGAGCAAAGAAGAAGAGCTAACTTGGCCAAAACTTGAGAGAATAGCATTTGGGCAGTTGGGAATGAAGGTGGATGATTTTTATGATATGTTGCCAAGGGAGTTTTGGAATAAAGTTGAGGGGTTTCATGAGTTGGAGAATATGAGGCAAAGAAGTGATTGGGAGAGGACTAGATGGAGCACTTGTTTACTGTTGAACATACAACTTCCAAAAAACAAAAGCATCAAGCCAAAGGACTTAATTAAGTTTGAATGGGAAACTGATAATAAAATAGATTTTGAAGAATTAAAAATGAAAGCAGAACTATATAAAAATAAAGTAAAAAATGGCAAGTAAAGCAATTGGTTTTTTAAATTTCAAATTTGGTGCTGATTTAGGTGGGTTTGAAAAAGCCATGAATAAGGCTCAAAAGAAACTTAAAAAGTTCGGAAAGTCAGTTGAAAAAACTGGTAAAAATTTAACAACAAGTTTAACTCTTCCTATTGTTGGTTTAGGTGTTGCTTCAATAAAAGCTTTTGATGAACAAGAAAAAGCAATTGCACAAGTTGAAGCTGGATTAAAATCTACTGGAAACACTGTTGGTTTTACTTCTGAAAAACTTCAAAAAATGGCGGCTGATTTGCAAAAAACAACACTTTTTGGAGATGAAGAGATACTAAAGGGAGCTACTGCTCAACTTTTAACATTTACAAACATAACAGGGGAACAATTTAAAAAGACTCAAGAGGTAGCTTTAGACTTAGCAACAAGACTTGATGGAGATTTAAAAGGTGCTTCAATTATGCTTGGTAAGGCATTAAATGATCCGGTTGCTAATCTTTCTGCATTAAGTAGAGCGGGAATCCAATTTTCAGAAGAACAAAAAGCAACTGTTAAAGCTATGGTTGCAACAAATGATTTAGCTGGAGCGCAAACTTTAATATTAGCAGAACTAGAGAAACAATATGGTGGAAGTGCTGAAGCTGCCGCTCTTGCTGGAATGGGGCCTATTACTCAATTAACTAATCAATTGTCAGACCTTTCAGAGCAAATTGGAGAGAGGTTAATTCCATTTGTGAAACAATTTACAGATTGGATTGTTGGATTAGCTGAGAAATTTGATGGTCTTTCAGAATCTCAAAAAGATAATATTGTAAAATGGGGGTTAATTTTAGCTGCAATCGGACCAGTTCTTTTTATTATTGGAAAATTATTTATTGCATTTTCATCTTTAATTGGAATTCTTAAAACTGTAGGATCATTCTTACTTGCAAATCCATATATTGCTTTAGCTGTAGGAATTGGAGTTGTTGTTGTTGCTTTAACTGATTGGGCTGATGGATTATTTGGAGTTAGTGAAGCTCAAAAAGCTGTTAATGATATAAATGACATGGCTTCAAAAGCAATTATTGGGCAGAAAGTTGAAGTTGATTTATTGACTACAGCGTTAAAAGATGAGAATGCAACATTAGAAGATAAGGAAACAGCTCTTAACAGTTTAAATACAATAGCTCCTGAGTATTATGGTAAATTAAACGCTGCAACTTTAGATGTTAAGGCTTTAGATACTGCAACTAAAAATTACACAGATTCTATTTTACAACAAGCTATAGCAGAAGCATCAATGACTAAGCTTAAGGAGTTAAATTCTCAATTACTTGAATTTGAACTTTCGGGCGTTAAAAAAGGATCAAAGATGTATAATTTATTTACAGCTGATATACAAAATCAAATAACAGCTGTGATGGATTTAATAAACGCAAATAAAAAACTTGAATCTTCAACAGATAAAGTAGTAAAAACTGAAATTGCTGAAGAAATAGATTTAAAAATTCCAACAAAAAAAATAACAACAACCAAAATAACAAAAGAAATTGAAAAAACAACAAAAAGTTTTGAAGATTTTCAAAGTTCCATTGATGATACTGCTTTAGTTTGGGACACTTATGCACACTCAATAAGTAATGCAGAAGATCAGTTTGCAGGAATAGTATTTTGGCAAACTGAATTAACAGATAATCAAAAGCTTCTTAATGCTGGGATGGGAATGTTTGGAGATGTTTTAACTAGTTCTTTGGATTCTGCTTTAAATTCTCAGGAAAATTTCTTTGATGTATTTATTAAAAACATAAAAAAAGCAATAACAAGTTTATTAATTCAATTGGCTGTTATGAGTCTAATAAATATGATGATGGGAGGAGGAGCTGCTGCTTTTAGTATTTCATCATTAAAAACAAATTTATCATCATTAATTGGAGTTCCTGCTTTTGCTGAGGGTGGATTAGTTACAGGACCAACAACAGCTCTTATTGGAGAGGGAGTTGGAACGAATGCTGGGAATCCTGAAGTTGTTGCACCATTGGACAAATTAAAATCAATGATGGGAGGAGGAAATAATTCTAATATAACAGTAACAGGAAAATTAATTGGATCAGATATATTTTTAAGTAATCAAAACGCATCAAATAACAGGTTAAGAACAACATAATTATGGCAAGAACTCCTTATGGACTTTCAAAATATGCAACAACTACTTTTAAATCTTTAAATGGTAGTGAATACATAGCTTCAATTTGGTGGACTGGAACAGGAGCTGCTAAAGTTTGGACTTTAAGCTCTAACGGGATGAATCTAAATTGGGAATCAGAAAAAGTTCAAGACAAAAATTCTCCAATATTAGCTTCTAAATTAACAATGGATGTAATGGTTGAAAATTTAGATCAAGAATTATTTTTGCAAAATATGAGAAACAACTTGCAAGAAAAGGATGTTTGGGTAGTTTTGAAAACTGCTGCTGGGGATTTGTTATGGACTGGATATTTCATTTTAGATTTAGAATCAAAAGAAGATGTTTCATTTCCTTATGTTACCTCACTGGTTGCAATTGATGGAATAGCAACACTAAAAGAAGTTCCTTTTTTAAGAGAAACAAATTCAATAACAGGAGCTGTTCCAACTTTTCCTTATTCTTTTACAGATACCTATGCTAACGCTGGTCATAAAAGATTATTGGGAAGCTCTACAACTTGGATAAATTTATTATTGGATAATATAGGAATGCTTTTAGCATCAGATTCAATAACTGGAACTTTACTAGATTACACAATTCAAACATCTATTAATTGGTGGAATGAAGACATGAATGTTGGACCTCAGTTGGAATACTGTCCGTTTACACAAATGAGAATTAATTTAAAGAATCTTTACACAACAGATTCAACTAATAAATACAAACCTCCGAGCACTTACGACGTTATAAAAATGATTTGCAAAAATTTTAATTGTAGATTCTATTATTGGAGGGGAGTTTTTTATTTTGTTCAAATTTCAGAATTTATAACGGATGAACAAGATGTTTCTCCTTATAATAATCCAATTAATATACCAACAAGAGAATTCTTTTTTAATGGAAGCAGTAGATCGGAACAGAATTTTTTGGGAGAAACTAATTATGCAGCTTATTATCAAAAAATAGAATCAGCAACATCTTCTGCAGGATTACAAAAAATAGCGGGATCAATATATCAAGGGATTCCCGCAATAAAAAGAACAAATACTGTTTATGCTGAGTTGGCTGGGGGAAATATTTTTAATGGTTATCCATTATTTTTAACTCATAATACAGTTATAGGATTAGACACTACATGGCCAACAGATAACGCATCTCATGCAATAACACAATTTTCTCAAACAGGTCAAACATATAATATAATGACTTTAACGGATGCAGATCAATTATCTGGATTCATTTGCAGAATTTTTTGCGACTTTACAAACACATCAAATACAGATTTAAAATTTGAGGCACTTTGGACAATAAGAGCAAAACCGACTAATTCAGCATGGGGAGATGCTGATAATTATACAGCTTATAAATATACAAGCGGTAATTTTGCTGAAATTAGATGGAGAAATAATCAGTTCCCTTTAACTAATAATCAGGAATATATTAGACAACATTTAATAATTCCTGCAAATAGCGTAAATTCTACACAAACAATTTTTGATAGTTCAACTGATAGTATAACAGACGCTTCAGATAATTTATTTCCATCAGAATCTGTTTTTATAGGAGATTGGGATTTTCAATTTTTTACTTTTACTGAATATGACAACAATGCAACTTATCCAATGAATGCAACAGTTCAGGGAAATTCAAATTACTCTCATGGTAGAATAATTCAAACAAACTCATTAAGTTCTGGAACAACAGGATCTGGAGTTTCTCCAATTGTTAAAGCTCAAGTTCCAACATATTATGAAATTGATTACATAGATACAATTAACAACAACAATGAATTTGAATCTTTGTTTGTTCCAGTGAAAACAAATGCAGGTAGTTTTGGAGTTTCTGGGGAGCAAATACAAATGGACCAATCAGGAAATGATACTTTCACTTATGAAGTTGGAACATTGAGATTTGGAGATGGATCTGGTGCAAATTCTTCTGCAACAATACAAGTTTTTAATGGTTCAAATTGGGTTTTTGTTAATTCTGCTGGAAAATGGGCAAAAGGAATTTATGTATGGAATGCGGGAACTTCAGAATATGACTGGAGCACTTTAACTTATAACAAAAAATTACAAAACTTAGTTGGGGAGGAAATTATGAATAATCAAAGTAAATCCATTATAACATTTAATGGAACAACAGCTCTATCTGAAACAGATAAATTTTGGCCAAGTTCTACACGAGTAAAATTTGTTAATCCAAACACAAAGTTAATTGATGCAGATAATAAGGAATATATGATGATGAGGTCTAATTTTGACTTAACAACAGATGAATTTGGAGGGGAGTGGGTAGAGGTAAAATATGAAGTTCCTTCAACAGTATCAACTGGAGAAAATACATGGGATGGGACAGATTTTCCATTTAGGGATAATTAATAATTAAAAAATGATTACTACAAACATAAATACAACGCCTCCAAATTATGAGGAACAAATTAATAGTTTTTATTTAACTCAATTGGATAGAACTTATGATGAGGGGGTGGAATTAAGTGATTCAAGTTCTGTTGGATGCAGACCATTAGCATTTGCAATAAAAGCAGGAACGAAAATTTTAATTGATGGATTAAGTTTTGAAATATATGCAGATGCTGCAGAATCAGCTGTTGAATTTTTTATAGTTACAACTACACTTTCAGAATCAATAAATAAAGGAGCAAAAATTACAATAGACAAAGAAAATTTATTTTTACAATACCAAAGAAAAACAGAAGGACAAGTTGCAGGATTTGATATTGATGCAGATGGAATTTCAAAGGGAGGGGTTGAAATAACTGGATGGTTAGATAGTGATACAATGACAGGAGCAACTGCAAACAATGTTCCAACTGCTGAATCTGTTAAAGCTTATGTTGATGCAAGTTCTGGAGGGGGATCAAATTACTCAATGGCAAAATGCACAACAACAACAACAACTTCATCAACAGATGGGGAAGTTAATGCAGTTGTAATTCCATTTGATACTGAATTAAACTCTTCAGTTGGTAATACAATGGTTTTAAACGGCTCTGCTGGAGTTTCTGGAGTTTCTGATACTGAATATTCTTTTTATTTAGATGACGCTTCAGGGACAGGACAATTTGAATTGAATTGGGCAGTTGCAATAAATACAAATATTGTAAATAATAGAATTTTATGTGGTGTTCACTTACAAACTGGAGAAATAACAGGAGCAACAATAACCTGGTCAATTTTAAGCCCATCAACTTCATGGATTTATAATAGGGGAGCTGGAGCAATAAGAAAAGGTAGCACTTCCAATTCATCTTTTGTAACTATTGGAGCGGCTGCAAAAATAACTTATTTCAGATTAATGTTCTGGAAAGAAGCATCTTCAAATGGATCAATGAATGCAATCACTTTATTAAATGGGACACAAATAACAATGAAAAAACTTTAAAAAATGACCACAACAACAAAAGATAATATTGAATTACTGGCAGCAAATGGGGGAGCAGTTGGATTAAGTTTAACAGAGGTAAATGATATATTAATAACTATTTCTATAATTTTAGCCATTTGTGTTTCATTAGTCAAGCTATTTAGAAAGAGAAAGTAAACATTAATTTGTTTAAAAGTTTTATTAATTTTTTATATTATCAAAATAATTTTTATAAATTTACAATATGAAATATTTCAAAAAAAGCGAGTTTGATTCTCCAGATGTTAAAGGATCAAATAAAAACATGGATAAAGAGTTTCTTTTATTTATTGATGAATTAAGAAATAGGTGTGGGTTTCCTTTTAGAGTAACAAGTGGTTTCCGAACAAAGGAATATCATAATTCATTAACAGAAAGAGGATATAAAACAATTCCAACTTCTCCACATCTTAAAGGACTAGCTGCAGACATTGCATTAAGTGATGCAAATAAAAGAGCTAAGTTTGTTTTTTATGCAATGGAATTAACTTCTGAATTAAATCTTCCATTTAGAATTGGTTTGGCTGGTAAATCTGGGGGTAATTTTGCTCATATTGATATTGACACAACAAAACAAAATCCAAGACTGTGGATTTATTAAGTAAAATATTTGGTGGATCTGAGTTAATAAGTGAGGTTGGAGAAATCTTAGATGACGTTATAACATCCAAAGAGGAAAAATTAATTCTAAAACAACAGATAGAAGCAAAGATTTTAGAACACGAATCCAAGATGCAAGAACAAATATCTGAAAGATGGAAGGCAGATATGCAATCAGATAGTTGGCTAGCTAAAAATGTGCGGCCAATGGTTTTAATCTTTCTAGTTTTTACCACAATATTATTAGTTTTTATTGATGCTGGAGCGATTAAATTTCATGTTGAAGATAATTGGGTTTCATTATTAGAGCTTATTTTATTGGCTGTTATTGGAGCTTATTTTGGTGGTCGTTCACTTGAGAAAATAAAGCGTAAGAATGAAAAATAAATATTTAAAGTATAAGAAAGAAATAATGCATCATTTCGATAATGGTGTTAATTATATTGAGATATCTAAAATATTAATTGATAAATTTAATTTAACAGTTTCAGTTGATCATTTAAGAAAAAGAGTTCAGGAAGTTGTTCATTATGTTGTAGGAGATGAAAGTGTATTGGATGAGTGTTTAAAGTTAAATAAAAAGAATCAAAAACTTCAAGACCTCAACAGGATGAAAACCAAGGTATTTAGAGAGGGAACTAGGAAAGAGAACGCTCTGGAGGAATACAATAAAGAACTTATAAAGTTATTAAAGAAGGAATCTCTGGAAGTTAAAATAAAAAAACATAAAGATTCACAAGGTGCAACAATGGTTGTTCAGATTGCAGATACTCACTTTAACGAATTGGTAGATATTGAGGGGAATAAATATGATTTTGATATTGCTTCAAAAAGGTTGCAAAAATTTGCTTCAAAAATAAAAGGACTTTCAAAATTTTATAAATGTAAAAATATATTAATTGCAATCACTGGGGATTTAATCAATAGTGATAGGAGGTTAGATGAATTAATGAGTATGGCTACAAATAGGGCAAAAGCTACCTTTCTGGGAGTTCATCTCTTAAAACACTTTATATTGGACCTTAATCAAGTTGCAAATATTCAGGTTTGTTGTGTTACTGGAAACGAATCCAGAGTAGAACAGGAATTAGGATGGGTTAATTTAATCAGTTCAAATAATTATGATTTTACAATATTTGAAATGTTGAGGTTATTATTGCCAGATATTAACTTTATAACTGGGAAACCTTTGGAATTAGTTGTTGAAGTTGCTGGAAAAAATATGTTGGTTATTCATGGGCACCAGTTGGGAAAGATGGATTCCAATATAGTAGGAAGAGTTATTTCTAAGTATGCTCAAAGGGGAATAATAATTGACATGATTATTTGTGGACATTTACATGAAACAATGATTAGGGATAACATTTGCAGATCAGCTTCTCTAGTTGGAAGTAATGCTTATTCTGATCATGCTTTAAATCTATCTGGAACAGCTGCTCAAAACATTTACATATTTACGGAAGACGGTAGGCATGACATGAGAATAGATTTACAGGAAACAGATAAATGGGAGGGATATAATATAAAGAAAGAACTTTCATCTTATAATGCTAAATCAGTAAACAAGACAAAGAAAAAAGAAACAATATTTAAGATAATTATTTAATTGACTCTTTTTTACTAAAGTGCACATTAATTCACTAAAAATTGGCGAAATTGTGCATAAAAAAACTCCCTAAAATTAGAAAAAACTTCATTTACTAGGTTAAAAAAAACTTTCATAATATTGTGTATTGTTAAAAACTTGCGTATATTTACAACAAGTTTAACTAATTTAAAACAAAAACAAATGAAAACAATTACAACAACTCAATATTGGAAAAACAAAAGAAGCAAACTTATTTGGTCGGTTCAGCAATCTGAAAATGATATTATAATCTTTAGAAATAATATGACTAAAACAATATCTATTGATAATTTATTAAAAAATTACATAAAAAAATAAAATGGAAGAAATAAGAATACTTTACACAGTCGCAGGAATATTAATCGGAGTTATTTACTCCGCAATACTAAAAAAATAATGTATAAAATAAAAAATTTAAAAACAGGATTTTCGCAATACATGAATGCAAAACAAACTGCAACATTTATGAGAGTAAATGGAATTGATAAATATGAGGTTGAAGAAATGGCTTCTTTTGATTTGGAAAGTTTTATTTATGCTTCAGTTGGCTTTGTTATGATATTTTCTTTAATGTTCGGTTTCTTTTGGTTTGGATTAAGTTAATATTATGAAGAAAAACGAAATATTAAATACCTTATATAAAGATAATTCTTTAACAAAGGAGGATGTCTATAAAGACAAAAGAGGATTTACAATAATAACAAGATCTGGAATTGAGCAGATCCAATGGAACAATAACATTGAAGTTATTTTTGATGTTATTTCTTATGAGGTTGGAAATGTAATTTTAAAAGCAACTTCTTTTCAGGATGGAATTAAGAAATGCGAAACATTTGGATCGGCATCAAAAGAAAATTGTTTCCAGAAGTTTCCAGTTGAGATTGCAGAGAAACGAGCACTTGCAAGAATAATAATCAAAACAATGGGATTAACGAATACTTTAGGAAAAGATGAAGTGGACTATCAAAAACAAAATAAAACGTCTGTATTATGATAAATAAAGAAGTAGAAATCTCAATTTTACTTGCTCTGGTTTTGTGTGTAGATGAGCAGATTTACATATTAAAGGACCAACATAAATTGAATGTAAAAAATAAATTTAACAAATTATTGAAAGTTTCTAAAAAATATGAAAATGAAGTTAGAAAATCAATGGAGCTTTCTGGGGAATATGGAATTGAGGCAGTTTATGATGCTCTAATGGATAGTATCTCAGAAGCAAAAGATAAAGCTTATGCAAATGAAAATTAGTCAATCAATGATTCGGGACTTTTACAACCCTGAAAATTGCCAGATAAAATGGGAGGAATCTTATCTGAATGGTTTCAGAAATCAGCCATCTGCTGCAATGTTAGATGGATTGGTATTTGAACAGCATGTTATTGGAATGAGTAGAGGCGGGCAAGTTTATGAAATACCAAAGGGAAAGACTGGGAAACCATTAAAAAGGGAAACTGATCTTCTGGCACTTGCTGAGAAATCAAAACAAATGATGGAGGAACTAGATATTGAGTTAATTGATGTTCAGCCAGAATGGGAAACAGATCAGTTAATTGGACATCCAGACGCATTAATTAAGTATAAAGGAGAACTTGCTATAATGGATTTAAAATATACTGCAATAAAAGAAGATGACAGGGCGAGATGGAATCCATTTGCTTGGGGCTCTTTAGTGGATAAGGAAACTGGAGAAGTTTATAAAGATTTTAGTCAAGCTATTCATTACATAGAAATGTATTATCAGGAACATGGGGTTTATTTACCTTTCTTTTATCTAATATTTGGGAAAAGTGGATGGTGTAAATTTATAATGATAGAGCCAACTTTTGAAACTCTGGAAAAATACAGAATTAAACTAAAACGATTTAGAAACGATTTAAAGGACTTTAAACCAAAACCAATGAAAGACTACTCAGTTTGTAGAAAATGTTCTGTAATGTGTAATAAAAGAACTTTAAAACCAATAATAGAACAAATATTATATTAAGAAAATGAAAGAAGAAAAGAAAGAAAAGGCCAGAGTTGTATTGTGTAGAATGTTTGAAGTAGAGGACATGGACATTGTATTTATGAAATCTCGCAAAAGAAATAAAGTTGATGCTCGTAAATTTTACAATTATTATTTATGGAAATGTTTAAAGGTTAATCATAACAAAATGAAAAATCATATTTACGGAATGCATCATGCGACATCTATACATTTTAAAAATAAGCTTGAGTTTGAAATAGAACATTATCATGAAATTCATCAAGAGTGGACAAATTTCTTATTTTTTACCGATCATGAAGAATGGAATAAACTTACACATATAAAAGAAGCAAAATCAAAATACATAATTTAAAATAAATAAAAATGAAGATTACAGGAAAATTAACAAAAGTTTTAGAATTACAAAAGGGAATTTCTAAAGCTGGAAAAGAATGGCAAAAACAAAGTTTTGTTTTAGACAATGGAGCAGACTTTAACAATGAGATTTGCATTGATGTTTTTGGAGATAAAATTGAACAAATTAAAAACCTTAAAGAAGGATCAGAGTTGGAGGTTAAAATCAATGTTAGTTCCAAAGAATTTAAAGGGCGTTATTATCATAACATTTCAGCATGGGAAATAGAATCTGTTGGAACAACTCAACCATTAAATGATAATGATTCAAATGATTTACCTTTTTAATGTTAGTAGGTTATGAAAATATAAACTTTGAACTTTCTGAGGAGGACCTGAATTGGGTTGGTCCTTTCTCTAAAAGCTTGTCAAAAAGAATTGGAAAAGCTAACGCTGTAACCAATAAGGAAATTCAAGATAACACTGGACTTTCATCTCAAAAAGTGCATAAGATAATCCAACATATTAGAACTAACAATATAATTAACGGAATTTGTTCAAATGGGAGGGGTTATTATGTTGCAAAAGATATGAGTGAATTGGATGAATGTTTAATTAGTCTAAAACAAAGAATCTATTCTCAAATGAAAACATTGCATTGTTTAGAAAAACAAAGTATGATGTTTGGAGGAACTGGACAATTATCAATATTTGAATAATGTCACTAAAGAAAACACCTGTTTTTGACATGTTCAACTATTATGTTATTGGATATGAATGCAAAATTAAGAACATAAGGATAGAACTATGCTCAAAATCTCAAGCAGATACTATTATTGTAAAAAATCACTATTCTAAAAAGCCCACAAAAAATAGTTTTTTAAGTTTATTAGTATATTATAATAATAAAGTTGCTGGTGCTCTTCAGATTGGTTATGGAATAAGACCAGAAAAAAATGGAAAATACAAAAAAAATGAAGTTGTTGAATTTGATCGAATGTGGTTATCAGATGAAATGCCAAAATATTCTGAAACTATAACTAG
>Ga0209337_1001082_pt1 | contig 21098 bp, 22 predicted proteins | sample LinPmetageLP53_FD_184044 | JGI IMG/M metagenome (GOLD analysis project Ga0209337, IMG submission 184044) | Marine viral communities from the Pacific Ocean - LP-53 (SPAdes) (version 2) | ecosystem: Environmental > Aquatic > Marine > Oceanic | place: Pacific Ocean | collected 2010-02-08 | reverse complement strand
CGATTCTGGTTTATATGATGCAGAATAAGTAGATAGAGTTAGGTCATAAGATTTGTTTGCAGTAAAACCCCGTACCTGTATGTCATCTTTCTCAAATGTCTTAAAAACTTCGGACATACTTTTTCCCTATTTTAGAATTCAAGTTTTACACGTACAAGAGCTTCTCTTGAAAATGTTTTTAATAATGGTTTGCTTAATTTTGCAATTGCTAATAATTCATTATTATCATTATATAGTCCTATTGAGGTTACATATGATTTTGGATCTCTAAAGTATGATGCATTTGCAAATGTTCCAGTAGATCCTGACGTAAATGTAGGATTATTTGAAAAGTTAAATTCATTGTTTTTAACCCTAATGAAATAATGTGTTGAATGAATTGTTTCTTTATTTCTTGCTGCAAGATATCCGACTTGTGCAGTTCCAGATCCACTTAAATGTGTAAAGAAGTCTGTTGTATTTGCATTTGAAACCGTTACTGCCGTTGAAGTATATGCAAAAGAAGAAGAATTAACTCGTATTCTTGCACTTCCACTAATTGCCATTGGATCTAAAATTATTACACCCATATCAGGATAAACTAAACCATAATGATATGTGTTTGATGCCATAACACCTGCATCAATTGTACCACTCCTAATAAAGTATTGTCTTCCTGCTTCGGTTACTGTTCCGTCAGATACTGTAGAATCATCAATTAGTTTAATTGGATATTGTGTTCCTGAAACATGTAATTCCCAATTACCTGGATCGATTTTTTCTTTCATTCTAGTTCTTTGGAAGTTTATAGCATAAATCATTTCAAGATTTGCCTTAGAATTAGGATGAACATTGTTTACAGTAAATCTATTGTCTCCTGCATTTAGTAATGTATTTGCATATTGAGTATATACAGCTTTACTTGGAGTAAATCCAACAGAAGTATATTGAGGAGGTTGTGAGCCTGATCCAGCATAGTGGCCGAATGCTAGAGCAAATTGAATTTCTTGGTTATTATTTCTTGATGGATCTTTTTGGTATACATCTAAATAGTATTCTCCAGAACTTTGACTTTGAGCAGAAGAAGTATGCATTCCTGTAATTTCTCCTTGATTTTCAGAAAATAATGCAGCAGTTACAACATCTGAATCTAAGTTTTCCACAATATCATCAGCTCCAAATTCAGAAAAAACTGAAGTTATGGCTCTCGGTGTAATAGGGTTTGGCCTAGGTCTTACAAAAGGTCTCCTACTTGGTTCTTGTTGAGGTCTTTCTCTGTCTCTAGTGACTCTATCACTTTGGTTTTGTCCTTTACTAGGACTTAATCTTGCTGGAGAAACTGGGTTTCCTCTGCTGTCTCTATAATTTGCCATTGTTTATTTCCCTATCTATATGCTGGTGACTCTAATATATTGGTACTAACTTCTTCTTTATTAACAGTGATAGTTACAGTTGCTGATCCACCTGTTTCGTTTCCAATAATAGTTAATGTTGTTGATACTGTCTGTAAAGGTTGTGCTTTTGCCACGATTTGAAATGACTTTCCAACTAAACTTATAGACTTAACGTTTGTTTCAATTGGACTAGGTACTGATGGATTAAACCTTGAATCTACAGCTCCTCCTGGTGCAATATTTAGATAACACACATCTGAATCTGCAAGGATTGCAGTATATCCATATGTATTATTTCCATTTTGAAAGTTTGTGGTTGATGGAACAACTGTTGCATTTTGCCCTGCTGATGTCAGTGTTATTGCTCCTGGTAGAGCAGTCACTACTGGCATCTTAGATATATTTTTTGGCAATGTAACCAATTTATATCGCATCATTTGTGTTTCATCTGGACTTGCTTCAACAATCGGCATTGATTCGATTGCTTGTCCATAATAGTTTGTTCCTAAGGCATGATTAACATCCCATAAGTTGTAGTCAATTTCATCATCTGCCAAGGCAAATTTTGTAATATTGAAAGCAGATCTATTTTTTGCTAATAGTTCTCTTCCTTTCTTTGTTAAGATTGCGTCAACAGTTATTGTTGTTTTATCTAAGTATCCCATTTAATGTCTCCATATTTTACAGATTATATCAATAATAAATATAATACTGTTTTAATTTTATATATATTATAGCACTTGATTTCCCTGAGGTGCATTTCTGCTAGACCTAAGGTAATTATATCTACCACCGGATGTAACTTGTCCTCTGCCAGCAGCCGGTGCTCTTCCGATTGGTCTTCCAGAATATTGACCTACTCCTCTACCTACACCTTCTCCAGATGTTCTACCTGGACCTTCACCAAGTGTTGCAGGTGCCGCTGTTATTGTAAACGGTGTTGTATCTATTATTTCTACGATTGGTCCACCATCAATTGTTTGTGGTGAATCTATATTAAAGTCTGAGGCTGACATCATGCAACCATCATATATTAAGTTCTGTAAGCCTTTAGCTCTATAATCTTGATATTGTGCAGATCTACTTAGTACAGATATTCCATTTAAGTTTTGTATTGGAGCTCCACTATGTGAAACAATGGCTTGTCCATCTAAATTTCCATATCCAAGGTCAGATTGACCAAACTGTATTCTTGGTACTTTTATACCCAATGATTGACTAAGTTCAGTTGCAAATCTATGTAGTTCAGTTAATTTATAAAAAGATTCTCTCTGATTTCCGATAAATGGATAGAAAAATTCTTTACCTCTATCACGACAAGACTTATTGTCAGCGTAAGAAGTTAAACCATTATTTAATATTGGATAGTTTCTGGTTCTATCAAACACAGGCTTATTTGGGAATAAGTTTGTCGGTAAATATTCATTTTTATTAAAGTCAAAGAATACTTCATCTTCTCTAGGATCCATAGGATGACTAACGTTCATGAAAACGTCTCTTTCCCAGTATGCATTTGCTTGAGTTACCTGTGTTCTTGTTGAATCACTTAAAGCTGTTATTTTTGGATGCTTAGTTACTGCTTTACCTCCAGCAAATCCATTGTCATCAGGAAATACGTGAAGTCTACTTGCGCTATGTGCATTAAATAAGCTAGTTTGATCTCCTTGAAGGTTACTGTAATTATATGGAGGAAAAAACGTTCCAAACATATTTGTATTACCATTATCTCCTGCTGTTGATTGTGTAATTGGTACAATATATTTTGCAGTTAGATCTCCAGACGAGTTTATTGCCGTACCCTTTTGATGTACAGCACCGGCTGTAAATAAACTATGGCCATTTATTGCTGTTTTTATATTTCCAGCTAAATTCACAGGATTACTATCATATAAAAAGACAGCTCCTGCTACATTTGCTCCTTGAGAAGCTGTTTCTCCTTCTGATGGGGAACCTGAATCATGACATAAAAATGTTACAACTGTTCCATTAGTTGCTGTAAGAACTATAGATTTTGACGAATATGTTTCAAATCCAGCATTAGGAAAGGTTCCTGCTAATCCTATTGTTGTTTTTCCTTTATCTGCAGCTACTGTTGTTACTCCGCTTACAAAATAATCTGAATAGTTTCCTTTTGAGCTATTCCAAGTAACAGGTAAATGCCATTCATATCTAGCTGCATCTCCATGCTGGTCTCTTTCCCAACACATAAAAATATCATCTTTAATGAGTGGCTCAAATGGACGCCTTATTACTGTTGCTTCGAGTTCACCAACAGTAGTTCTAAATAGTCCAGTTACATTTCTTTCTCTTTCACGTTGACCTCCAGTTCCGTATGAAGGATGAAGTTGTGGTAATTGGTGTGCTTGATCTCTATGTCCAGAATTATAATGTGGAGTAATTAAATCTCCATATCTAGATTCTTCAGGTCCATTATTATTCCAATTACTGTAGTATGGATCTCCAGGACCATTATGTTTAAATCTTCCTAATTCAGTTGTATTTCCATTTGCATATACTCTTGCGGACGCAGATCCTTCTAATTGTATATGTTCTAAGGTTGGCTTTCTAACAGGTATACGAGGTCTTTCTAAAATATGAGGTTCTATTGAAACATTAAAGTCTGGCTTATTTCTTCCAGGAACATTTCGTTTCATTTGACAAAGTACAGTATCATCATAGTATCTTATCATTTTAAAGAATTCTGAGTATTTAAACGGTCCAAAATGCTTTAACCAATAATGATTATCATAGAATATAACATCATCATAATATGTTTGATATTTTGCTCTAGGATCTCCAACCAAATCGTTAAATTCTATTCCACCCAATTGGTGTTCCATATCAATATTTATTTGGTCAACAGGAGTAAGCTGTATTGAAACTCTATTTACATCATTAGGATGGCCGTTAGGAACTTCAGCTTTTTTATTATAAGAAAGATTACCTTCTAATGAATTTTCTTCTATTCTTATTTTTTGCTGGCCAGCATTTAGTCCAATTGCATTTGGAACAATTGTTGCAACTTTCTCATATGATTCTACAAAATCAACCGTTCCATTAAATCCACTTGCTGTAATATTTGTACTTCTATTTGATTGAAATGGTCTTTCAATATCTTGATTTGGATGAGAAGATTCAATTATAGATCCATTATCTAAAGCGTACGTTTTTAAATCTGCTCCTAAAGAATATCTTGCAATAAGGTCAGAGTATGAGGATGTGTATGTATTACCATCAATTGCCATTGGATTAAGCACGTGATTATTAAATGCAGATTCAGACAACGGCTTCATCCAAAAACGGAATTCTTGTAGTGAACCACTAAAATTATGATAGTCAGTAACTATTGAGCCATCTTGTTCATTTGAACATGAAACATTGTTTATTGACCAATTTCCACTATTTACAGCTCCTCCTATAAAAAATGAGTCAAAGTTTTGAGCATAAGTACCTACCGTATATCCAGTATCAGATGATTGTGTGTTTTCAGGTGATAAAAAACTACTACTAACCCACTGTGTATCTATGTATCCATCAGAATTCCAACTTGCATTTGCATAAGACCCTAGTTCTGTACTACCTGTTGTTTTTAGGCTAGATGAAAGTGCATGTGTAATTGTTCCTCTTGACCAATCAGTAGACTTTTTACAAAATAAACTATATGTAAAGTTTTCAGTGTTGGATGCAGAAACTGTTGTTGCAGTTGGAGAGTTTCTATTAACCATTACGTTCCACCAATCTCCATCATATATCGGGGCCCAATCGGTAACCGTAGATATAAATTGTCCATCTGCATTTATTCCATCTAGTGTTTTAAGTGCAAATTTTACTCTACCATATTTACTATCATCAAGTGTAGAAAATGTTGAACCATTTGATGTAGTAGCATATGTAGCTGTTCCTTTGATTGTGGAAGCGTGTTCAACTGCAATAAATGAGCTTGAATTTATTTGAACCATCACCATGTCTTTCTTGTTGGCGTTGTTTTTTAGTTCTGTAAAGTTTGCTTTTCCACATTTTAAATTAAAATCTTTTAAGTCTGGAAGCTTAAACCTAAATTCTATGGTATCTGGAAACTGGCTTCTATTTCCATTATCTGCCATTATTGTTGGATGTACTACTTCATCCCAAGATGCGGTTATGTTTGATGTTCCAGTAAAGTTTAATCCATAATTGTATGTATCATATTCATAATATTCATTTGTAAAATACTCAGTAGGTACACATCCACCCCATTCCTTTATTCTAAATAGGGTTCTAGGTATACCATAAATATTCATATATGCATGAAGATTTTCCTTTGTACCTTTAGTTTTCATTAGATGTGGTAAATTATTTAATAATCTTTTTCCAAATTCTAATCTAACATTTTCTCGAGCTATAGAATGTGATGTTTGATAAAAATCAGATGCATATATTCTGGACTGTGAAAATTCAGAAGTACCAGCAATATAACTTCCAGAAGCATATTGATCGTCCGGTGCTTGCCAAAATGACCAATCATTTGTTTCAAAATAATTAGCTTTATCTCCATAATTTCCGTCTTTATCTGTTCCAATTACATACGTCCAAAGGTCTTGTTCGTTTGATTTCAAACATTGGCTATATCCTAAAGACTTTAATCCCATGTAGATTAAATCCTTTGATATCATATCTGAACCACTAAATTGTCCTTCGATTAGGCTTGCATCAAGTGCATTGTGCCTATCCCAAGTTTCAGGAATTGCAGTCACATATAGATAGATATTATCAAAAAACTCTCCAACCATATGTACAAACTTTACATATTCTCCGTTTATATTTTCATCAGTTCCTAATGTAGGATCTTCATGAATATGTAAAGGTATTGCGGTGTTTTGCAATGAATGAATATTTTTATCGTCATACATAGATGCAGAAGAAATTGCACCATCAAACCAGTCAATAGCCTCAGATGAGGTTACTGACATATTAATATGAGGAGTTTTAGGTATTGAGCCACTAGCATGTACAAATGACAATTTTGGCCAAGTGGTAGGATAAAAATCTCCTAATGAATTATTTTGATATGATGCAGATTCTTCATACAGAAATTTTTCATAGCCATCAAATTTTGAAATTATATTATTTTTTTGAGTTTTGAAATTTTCTACATTTTTAGTATAATAATATGAACCTGTTACGTCCGAATTACTCTGTGTTGCCAAAGAGTTAAATGAAAGATCTGCTATTTTATTGTCGTAAAACTCTAATTGAGAAATTTTATATTGGAAGTTTTTAAGTCGTTGTTCTGCAGATCCAAATCTTACAAAGTGGTCATATTTTCTATAATCAACACTAAGTCTTACATTATCTAAACTACTTGAGAAATATCTGTTTAGTACTTTATTTACAACTTCTTCTTTTGCATCAGTTAGAGTATTCCAGTTGTAAAAGTTTGAAGTTCCAGGACCCAATCCATCACCACTTGCAGCGCTAAAGTTTGGACCAGATAAGCGATTAACTTGTTTTTCTATTTCTGGAGATTCTACATAAACAGTTTCCTGTACCGGTGTTATCATTTCTTGTACAATCCAACACGGTTGTTTTACCTTTATTTCTATTGGAAGTGGTTCATATAACTTTAATACAATAGAATATGGGAATTCTGGAGTTGTAAGTTTATCTATCGACCAATTTACAATTAATGGTGCAAGACCATTTCCAAAATTAACATGAACATCTACCCAATGGTCTACAGATCCTTTAATTGATAACTTATCTGCAAAATCTTCAAATATTTCTTTTTCTGTTTGTGTAGAATCAGGACTAATTTTTAATCGTATTTCTTTTCTACTAGTACTTATTTCATCAACAAATAAATCATTTAGTCCTGGGTCATTACTTCCAACAACTGTTCTAAAAAAGTTATACTTTACAACAAAGGTACCGGCACTTACATAGTTTCTAATATCATTGTGCAAGTCTAAAAATACTACAGAGTCATTATTTATAGTTCCATCATCAAGAATTCCACCTTCTGCAACCTTATATGATGTTATATCTGGTTCTGAAAATAGTTTAGTTAATCCATCACTTGAAAATATATGTAATTCAACAATGTCTTCTACATCAATTGCCTTACCAAAGTCTGACAATATTGCCTTTGATGGAATAAGTCTTAAGTCTTCTTGTTTGTATTTAGTATTCCAAGTCATTATGATTCCTGTATTCTTGAGTTTCTACCTGACCTATTTGAAGGAAGGGTTGTTCTTACAACTTGCTGTTGTGGTTGAACAGTTACTTGACTTTTTCGTTGTTGAACTGGCTGTTCAGGAACTCTTGAAACTGCACTTGTTCTTGTTGGATTAACTACACGCTCATCCGATACATCGTTAGATTTTGGCTCTGGTCCATATTTTGGAACTCTCCAATCACTAAAACCACGATAATTATTTCTAACATACCATTCTTCTTGCAAAGTGTCCCATGCAGTTCTAAACCATTCATTATTTTCTTCATCAAAATCAAACCAACCATCTGTTATAGAATAAGATTGATTATGTTGTTGGTCTTCTATTACTTCACCAGTTGCTGCTCCGAATCCTATAAATTCGTTAGTTTCAGGATTAAGTATTTGGTCTCTTTCAATTATTAATCCACCTTTACATAAAATATATATTGCTGGTGTTTCAATTGTTCCACGTTCATTTTTTATTCTACAGGTATAATAGCCTGTTTCGAAAATTGTTGAATTTATCAATGATAATTTTTTTGTTCTAGAAACAACCTTATTACTAATTTTTTTTCTAGTTTCTAGTCCATGTTTTGCTGGATTATCTGAATTAAATATCCATTCATATGTTAGGCCGTCTTCAATTTCAATATCATCTTCGGCAAGGTAATTATATGCATCTGCAACTATTGTTCTACAGTGGTTTCCAGGAAATTGAAAAACTGTTGCTGATAGTCCTGGATCATCAAAAATTGAATAGCCATCAGATATTTTACCATCAACTGTTCCTAGTGACGGAAAAATAATAATACCAGTTGTTTCTCCAGAATTAGGATTCGATCGTAATATTGGAGGACCAGTTGGTCCATAAACAACATTTGGCAAAAGTTCAGTTATAGAGGTATCTATTACTTCTATGTATTGGTCTCTTTCTAAAACATATCTTTGTGGAAGTATAACAAAATCTTGACCTATAGCATCACTATTTAATTGTGAAACAATATTTCCATTAGGATCTCTATGGGTTTTATCAGCCGCTGTTTCTAAATAATCTAATTCTGTATTTATCTGGAATTCCTGAACGTTTTCAGCAATAATATGTGCTCCTGCATCCCAAGGATAATAGTCATCTTGTACTGTGGCAATTGAAACTGCTCCATTATCTGGCTTAACTATTGTTGCGTCTCTGCTTCCGACGTAATCACTTCTAGATTCAAGAGACTTTTCTTGTACCGACTTTACAACTGATTGACGTCTATATCTTGGTTTTGCCATCTTAATCTACTATTTTAAATGTTAGGTCATTGTCAAATATTTTTCTAATATTTCCACCATTACTTACACTTTTTATTAAAAACTTATATCGTCTATCTGATTCTAATTGGTCCATCCAAATATCAAAATAATTTCCACTACCATCACAACTAAGTTTTGTGTATGTTTCGTCGTAGTCAATAACAGTTTCTCCAGTATTATAATCTTGTATTGACCAATATGAAGAAGTTGGTAAATGTTTAACTACCATGTCTTCAGATGCAGACGCATACGTTTTAATAGGATATCGTTCTCTACCTACAACACGTATTCTTTCTTTACTGTCTCTATGTATTAGTTCTCTATTATTTTTTACATATACAAAAACATCACCTGAAATGTCAAGCTCACTTATTCCCGTTAACGTTAATGCATTATCATCCCATGCAATTTCTAATTTTGGTTGGTATATTGTATGTGTTTCTTTTGAAAAGAATAACAATTGGCCATAATTATTGCCATTATATTCTTGAATGTCAGACCGCTTAACAATAAATCCGTCGTTTGCTAAAACAGGACCTCCATTCCAACTACCACTAATCCAGTTTGTAACAATTTCAGTTACATCAAGTTCTAAGTCAGATGATTCATATGTAAAGGTTTGGCTAGCTTCACTAGCAGTCCACCAAGTTCCTCCTCCAACATTTGTAAGATTAACAAAGCTTGCAGTAGTTCCTGTTGTTAGTGCAGCACTTGCAGTTTGCCATGCAGTAGCAGCTGATTCACCATCTCTATATGTCCAACTAACACCTTCATTTGTTTTAGGATTGTGTGTAGATCTACCAATTCCCATTTCCCAAGACTGAGAAACTGCATATGCATTTATTTCGTATGTATAGGGTATTGCAACGGCTGCATGTGTATAAAACTTTAATTTTGCTCTAAACGTATCCTTAATATGGCCATCTAATATTGATTGTGATATGTATCCTAGGTCAAATTTTGTAAGTATTCTAGAATTAAAGGTATTATTTGTTGATGACTCAGATATTATTTTATCAATTTGTAATACTTCATCTATGCCAGTATTTCTATTTTCATATTGTTCATACATAGTTGAATCAATAGATGATGTTATATTATATATCATAATTATGCTCCTACTATTCTTGCTTCTATATCAGTGTCTGGATATTTTACTTCAAATATAGAAGGATCCATCGAAGGATAAATAATATTATTTTTTGTAGCTTCACCAATATCATAATAATTTCCAGAGTATCCAGATTCTGTATCAAACCTGTTTAGTATAGTTAAATTTAAAATGGATTGTACTCCTTCTACTTGGTCTAACACTGCTGCAAGATCTGATACTGATATTGGTTCATTTATTTGCCATTTCTCAATAGAAAAATATCTTTTTGCTTCATCAAGAGTTTTAAGTAATACTTCTTTAGTTATTACATCAGGCCTAGGCAATATTTCAAAACGAACTCCAATGTTTATAATATGGGCATTCTTAAGATTAATTCCGTCTGTTAACATTCTATATTTTTTAAGATATGTTTTTAGATTTGTTTTTGTTGCCAAATTAGAAGATAATAGTTGCTTTGATGAGTTGTATGATAGTGTATATATGTTAATTGCTAACGGATTAAAATCATCATTGCCTGTTCCTTGTGAATTTTGTTCATCTCGTTCAACATACGCTTTTGCAATACTTCCATATTTTCCTGGAAGAGAATATACTCTTGCAATATAATCTTCCTTTGTAACGGCTCTATTTTGAGATGCATAAGATGCCATAGCATTTTGTCTAATTTCCTCAACAGTTTCTTGTCCTCTTCCACCTGTTGCTGGACCAGGATTTGTACAAGCTAAAGAATCTTGTGCAAATTTTATAACTCCCTCATCTAATCCATCTGCTCCACCAATAAAATCCTTACTTGTAATGTCAGTAAGTGTCTTTGCTCCGACATTTGCTTGTATTCCACCACCAGTATAATATCTAACAACTAGTGTTGTATCCGATGGTGCTTGACCGTATCCTCTAGTAAATAATACATTTGTTGGATCGTATGCATTATCTAATCCAGCCGTATTTCCATATGGTAACTGCATTCCAATATTGATAGGATTTGGAAGTATTATTTCATCTGCATTTGCAGATACTCCTGCTCCAAAATGTAATTCTATCTGATTGTTTGATGTAATTCTTTTTGTAAAACGCTTAGGTACTCGTCGTAATGATAAAATATATGGTACCGTATCTTCATATGGAGATAATAGAGGATCTTCAGCTTCTCCCTGTTTAACCTCAGTATAAACTGTATCTTGTGCAAGATAGTCTACTTCATACCATCTATTTCCATCAATATCCTTTGCATCTACAATATCTATTATATTATTTGGGTCTAAACGTATTCTATCAAACTTTTTAGGTGATGTAAAGGTAAAGTTTTCAGATTCTAATTTTCCAGAAATAGCTTTAACACTTTTTTGTAATAAATAAAACTGAGGAACTCCTGTTGTTTCATCTACTTTATATATGGATACATCAGTTTGACTATTTGAACTTGAAAAAGCAAAGTTTACAGCTTCTAAAGTTCTAAATTCAACTTCAGCGTTTTCTGTAGATTTGATTGTCATTCCTTCTTGCAACTCTTGAGCATACCTAAAATCTGGAGCAATGTTAACTCCACTTCCAACTGCTGGCACTAAATGAAAAACATCTAGAGTCGTGGTTGCAGCAGAAGACGGTTGAGGTTTATATCCTAATGCTTGTGCAATATCATATATGTTTTGAGAATCTTCTGCGTGTAATAGCATGGACTCTTTAAGTTGATTATCTATATACATTGATAATACATCACCAACATATGCCGTCATTTCAATAAACATCATTCCAGGTGAAGTTTCATTAAAGTCCGTGTATGTGTCAGGAAAGTATACCTTTGCAAAATTAACTAATTTTTCTCTAAATTGAGAAAAATCTTTATTCAAATATTTTACTTCTTTTTTTACTAATGCCATTATTCTGCTCCGATTACGAGAACAACTGATTGTTCGTCAAACCTATTTCCTGCTAATGTGAAAGATATGCTTATTCTTACACCATTAAAATTATCACTAAAACCATATGATTGATCTGCAACTGCAACAATTAAGTCTGTTACAATAAGATATGGTAAAAATTTTGCTATTGCGTTATTTATTTCTTCCTCAATATTTACTAACATCTCATCCATATTAGGGTCAAATAAAAAGTCATATATACTAGTGCCTAGCTCAGGATGAAAAGGTCTTTCTCCTTTTCTAGTTAATATTAGGTTTTTAAGATTGGCTTTGGCCGCATCTATTGTTAACCTTGTTTGTGGAAATGGTGCTCCGCTAGCTTTTACCAATGGCAAGTCTATTCCTACCGCAATTCTTTCGTCTTCATCGGCCTGATTAATCCTAAATATTTTTCTAGCAGGTATTGCCATTTATTAAGGTCTCTTCTTTTTAGCGTTTTCGTCTACTTTTTTCATTAGTTCAGAATAGTCTTTTGTTAATATTTCTGCCATGTCATCACTAACTTGTACGTGTTTTCTATCGTTAGGAAGCATTTGCTCTACAGTTGGTTTTCCACCAAACATTTGTTCTGGTGATTGTAGTCCCATTGCACTTGCCATTCCAGCCTTTCCATTTGTAAAGGTGCCACCACCCATAGTTTTCCATTCTTCATTTGCTGTTTCGTTTAGTATCTTATTTAAAACAGGATCTTTTGTAAACTCAACAGTTTTTCTTTTTTTCTTCTTTGCAGTAGTTCCTTGTTCGTAAGGGTTTTTTGGAGAATTTGCCATTTCAGCTAAACTCATTCCGTGCTTAATATGCTCTGGTGTTAATTCTTTTTTGGTTCCCAAAGCTTCTTTAAGTTCTTCACGAACTACTGTTCTTACTTCTTCTCTAACTGCTTTTTTTATTATTTCTAATAATTTTTTTGATGTGCTCATAATATTTCTCGTTACTTATATAAATATCTCATTGATTACGTTTTTAGTCACTATATCCAAGGTAATGGTCCAATTGGTGGAGCTCCTGGAATAATGAATGTGCCAGTTGGAAACCAACTAGCTAATATACCTCCAAAGGCATTTCCCATTGATAATGCATCAGCGCCAGCATCTCCCATTGAAAATACACTATCTATTGGTGGAGGTCCTGCTGGAGGTATTGCTGATAGTGCTGGACCTAAAAAACCCGGTACCATTGAAGCAGCAAATGTTACTAGTGCAGACTTTAACATCATTCCGGCGTTGTCGTTATCTGAATTCCATCCTGCTAATGCTCCTGCCATAGCTTGTTCTGCTACACTTATAGTTGATGATGGTGCTGGCGCCATAACTAAAGCTGCTCCAGCTGCAGTTGCTTTGGCCCAACCTTTACCTGCATCTCCTTGCGCTTCTCCACCTGGAACATTTGCTCCGAATTCAGCGTTATATACATTTGCAAATAATGGTGCTCCGAATGGCATAACCTCTCCTAATTTGTTTTAGTACAAAAACTATTTTGACTCAATATATCTGGTGCTTTAGACTTTAAGCTTGAATAGTCTGCTGCATTTATAGGTGTTCCGCTTGGTCCACATGCTGTTGGATGTGTTTCTGCTGAAAGCGCATCACATAATTCTTGTAACCAATCAACTAAAGTTTGACCTAGTGCTACAGGCTCTGCTTCATCAGTTGATGCATTTCCTAAATATATTTTTGGTGAGTCTATTATTGTGTGGTCATCTGCATCTACATTGAAAGTACCTTCTGTTGAAAATCCAACTGAAACTTTTGCTGTTCCTAAAATACTATCTGTTTTTGCATTAAACACTATTCTATCTGAATTTAATATGATTTGATTTCCTTCATAGGCATCTTGCTCGTCAGGATTTGAACTATTATGATATGAATCCTTATTTGTACTAGCAATTTCTAAAGGTATAATTTGTCCAGCTGCTAAAACAACCTGTGTTCCATCTCCTGATGTCGACCAATCTTCTATATGATAACCTTCTGCTGTGTCAGATGCATCACCATATCCTACATTCATAGTTATTATTGGATCGCCTTTAGCACCTCCATCTGAATATAGGTTTGGATCTCCTGCTTGTGGATCTGCTGTACTTCCAAATCTAATTGAATTTCCCCATCTACCTTGAAGAATCATATCACCTTCATATGGTTGTAGGGTTTGTATTTCTTTTGACTCAAATGAATTACCAAGTGTTGGTCCTTCTGGTTCTGCGTCTCCTTTATGTCTATCAAATTCACTAGGAGTACCAAGTCTTCTGTCTAGTGCATAAGACGCAAAGGGCAAACTATTTTCGTTTACATCATTAAATACATTCTGTGGATATGGCAACCAATATTTCATTGTTGCGCCTGATTGTCGCTGTGAATCTGCAGATGCTCCATCCATGCACATTACTAGTTCACCAATTAAAGGGTATTGTATATTATTTGCAGACGCTGGTTTTAACCAATTTAATGAATAATCACTTTGATTTCTTTGTGTTTGAATTAGCCTAACTAAGCAACATCCAACACCATTACCAGTGTCTGTATATTCTGGATGTGATTCATCAAGTATAATATCAACAACTTCGCCTGCTTCAACTGCTAGTTTTGACGGTTGTCCGGTAATTCCGCTTTGTTGTCCACCTGTATTTATTGGCATGTTTAGGTCTCCTTATTTTTTTCTATTTCTTCAATAGAGTTTATAAGTTGTTTCTTTTCATCATCACTCAATGAAAAATCTCCTCCGCCTGTTTCAGCTCTTTGTGTTGCTCTTTGTATTATTCCTGCCATCTTTATTAAATGGTCATCATTTTTAAGTGATGCATCAATATAGTCTTTTATAAGCGGAACAATGACAGTTGCGTCTGTCATGTTTTTAATTAAACCTTTTAGTTGGCCAATTAAAGTATTTATTTGTTCATCTTTTTTTCGAGAGTTTTGGTAAATCTCAGAGAACAAGTTTGAAAGGGTTTTACCCTTAAATATTTCATCGTCGAACATAGTTATCTCCTAGTATATCTACTTAATCTATATATAAATATATCCGAGCTTATAAATAAAAATTGCCCAAGCACTTTAATAAGCACCTGGGCAACCTCTATACAAGTAAAACTAATTACTTCTTAACAAAGAATGATGCTACAATTAGTAGAACTACTAAACCAGTAAATCCACCTTGTCCAAATCCATCAACTAAAGCTGTTAAATTTGCAATTACATCCATTCCAAATACTGAACCACCTGTTACAACGAACCATAAGATCGTTACTGGTAATACAGCCATAAGAATTGTTGTTAATCCGCCAAAAAAGCTTGCAATCATTTTAATTACATTTTCCATTTTGATTTCTCCTCTTGTTATTTGCCACTAGCATTGACTAATTGTTAATTACTTAGAAACGGTAAGCCAACCCTAGGTTGAACGTACCTTCTCTATCTCCGTTTGTGTCTTCTTTAAGACCCATTGTATAATTTGGCTCTATTGCTAGAGTTTTCCATACTACAAATGAATAACCTAAACCAATTGTTAAGTTGTCCATCATTTCTTCAGTTGGTGCTTGAACAGAAACAAACATATTCGCGTTGTGATTGTAACGACCGAATACATCATAGTTTTTGTCTCCTACTGAATCTTCACCGGCAGCGATTAGACCAACAGTCCAAGTATCGTTTAGTACATATCCGATACCCATATTGTCAGTTAAGCTTGAAAGCTCGAAATCTGCTCCATCTTCTGGTGCATTATAGGTTGTGATAACCATAAAGTTTTGAGCTCCTGCAAACAATGTTGCGCAAGCTAATGTTAATGTTAAAAATAAATTTCTCATAAATTTTCTCCTCTTTTAATTGTTATGCTAGTAACGTTTTGTGGCCACTATTGACCGTGTTCAAAATTAAATATACTAAATATTTCATCTAGATATTAACTTTTGCTTCTTGATATTTTTGGAAAGTATCTGAATATTCCTTTTTTATTATATTGACAACCTTCGTTATGTACTGAGTTCTAGTGTTTGTCATTTCTCTAATCATAATATACAGTGCTTTCTTATTAAAATTTTCTATATTGTCTCGTTCTCTAAATAATTGTATAACGGCATATGCTATTTTTCGATCCCTTTCACTTTTAAAGACCTTTGGTATTTGTCTATCGTAGTGGTCAATAAATGCTTCCATAAAAGCAGCACGTTGGTCACTAAAATCTTTTTTTGCCTCTTCATTTGTAACGTCTCTCTGTGTATCTATGGCTAATACAGGCGCCTTTTCTTTCATTGCTTTATAGTTTTTATTATTGTTTTGTATTAAATAATTTTTTGCAACTATACTAAAATATGAAAAAGCTTTACCTTTTCCTTCTTGAAATTTTGGTAATTTTTCAAGCATAAAAGCTACAACTTCTTGTTTTAATTCTCTTGCACCATAATCAAAATAATAAAACTTAAATGTATGAATAATATTTTCTGAAAGTTTATCTAGGGCCCTGTGTATATGTTCATTAAATACTTTATTTCGTAGTTTTAAATCAGACTCAGCATTATATGCTATAATAGCGGCTTCTGTTATTGGTGTAAAATACATTTTGCTTTTTCTAGGTCTGCCTCGTTTTTTGCCATTTGCTGCTAAGATTGCAATTCTTTCTTCTTCATCTTGCTGTTTTTTTAATTCTGCGTAAAACTTCTCTACTGGTTTCAGTGGTTCCATTACAATTTCTCCAAGCTTTCAATTAATTTTAATATTTGTTTGAATGTTTGACCAACCTCATCATCACTTTCAAAAATGTTTCTATGGTCAATTTTACGAATTCCATCCAAAACTTGTTGTAATTCTTTTCTAGTAGACAACAATAATTCATCCGTTTCGTCTACAGTTTCTTCATAGAGTTCTACTTTTTTTAACATATTAAAGGTAGAATATCCAAGAAAAATACACAATAGTGACAATATAACAATTGTTATTATCACTTAGTATCTCCAAATAAGTCCTTAAATAAGTCTTGTGCATTATCATTTGCTGTAGAAATTTTAGGAGCTTTTTTCTTAAATGTTGGAGCTGAGTTTTTAACAAGCGGTGCTGATGCCGTTATTCCTCCTCTATTCCACATTTCAAATTCAATCATTGATGCCATATGGTCTGCTTGATGTAGTAATAATGGCATGTGATTTCTAAGTTTTCTATCTTTATCCCATGTTTTAAGATATGCAGCATTTCCGTCATCATATAATCCATCATGAGTCATTATTGCAATCATCTCATTTTGAGTATACTTTACATTAAATTCTTGCAATAGCCATAAGCTACGGTGTGGTACTGTCATGTTTTGAATATTTGGATTGACATTATAAACCTTGCCTTGATTCTTTCTATGCCATTCACTTGGATTTGGTACATAATAATCGTTTTCAATATCTCCAACTTTTCCTAGGTCGTGATTAAGCGCAGAAAAAGCTAATTCTTCTATTGTATAGCCACTCATATCGGCTCCCATATCTTTCCACGTTTTATATAGTGTTGCAGAGCATTTCATTACTCTCAATACATGGTCGACATATCCACCAATAAAACAATTGTGAAAATGTTCTATTCCAGATGCTGGAGCAAACATCATTCTATCCTTTAGAGTGTCATATAGGTTTGTTAAATTTTCTAATCTTTCTCCTGAAAAGGTTGTTGATATTTTACCCGTTAACTGTTCCCAGTTTTCTGCTATTTGTTGTTCTGTTAATTTCATATTTATCCTATTACGTCTATTACACCAAGTTCTAAAGCCTCTTCTGCGGTTAAGTAAAAATCTGACTTGCATTTACTTTCCCACCATTTGGCATCTTTTTTAGTTTTGTCACCTAAAAGATTATATATCTTGGTCTCTACAGCCTTTGAATATTCTAGGCCTGCTCTTACATCTGACAATTTACCTTGAGAAAACGTGGATCCTTGATGAAACATTATTGTTGAATGCTTAGATGCAGCTCTTTTACCTGTTCCACATGCTAATATAATAGCCGCAGCAGATTGTGCTGATCCTCTACAAATTGTATTTACCTTAGTTTCAATTAGCTCCATAAAGTCAATCATTCCAAACATTTCAGAAACATCACCTCCTGGAGAATTGATAATTAAGTTAAGTGACTCTTCACGATACTGTTCATCTCGTTCTCTAATTACAGTTCGTATGCGAGTCATAAAGTCAAACAATGTATAATCAGCAATTTCGCCTATTAAATATACAACACTTTCTGGTATCCAAACTCCTCTGTCTGATTCTTCCCATTTTGAATTGGTTTCTTGTTTTGGCAAGGTTGTTGAATCTATTGTTATTGATTCTTTTCCTGGCATTTCGCGTTCGTCTTGTTCGTATATACTCATATTAGTCAAATAATAATTTTAATTGTTTTTTATCTTTTTCTAGATTTGGGTCTTCTATTTTACCAAATGTATCTTTAACAGAGTTAGTATGATATCCGATGGCATGAGCCATTCGTATACATATAATCTTAAACTCGTGGCATGTCATACCTTTTGGTAATGTAAAGTCTATAACCTTTGCTTCTTTAGTAGATTCACCTCTACTATATGTTAGTTTATTTTGCATGTTTATTAACACGTAAGTTCTCCATATTATCTAATTATTTAGTATAATATAAACAAAATATCTTAAACGGTAAAATAATCTAATACTTTTTTTCGAGGTACTCATTAGCATCAAACTTTCTAGGGAATTTTCCAGCTAGAATTCTAGTTTCATACTTAATGTGTTTTTCAAAAACCTTTTTATCTTTTTTCCATCTCAAGTCTGTATATTCTTTCTTGAGTTTATATAACCTACTTCCTGCTTCTTGTTTTATTTTTAATTTGTCTTTTTTATTTAGCTTGTTTCCACTATCTTTTATTTCACTAGGCTTTAGTGTTCCTTTTAATTCAGGTTGTTCTTCTCCTTTGTGATATACAGTTCCATCTTTATCAACATATACTGCCATCCATCTCCAACCTCTTGGCCTGCCTGTTGACTTTTTGCCTAATAGTTCTGGTCCACCAAACTCTGCATTTATTCCTTCAGATACACATACATGGCATGTTACAGCCGTTGCATCTTCACCGCATTTCGACATTTGTCCGCAAATTCTACATTCCATTTGGCGATACATTGAATTTTTATTTTCGTTCCAAGCTGTTCCTTTTACGTATTCTACAAAGTATTCTTCGGGTTTTTCCATTATAATCCTCTTTTTAGTTTGTTGTCTTCACCATATATATCGTCAATTGGTATATCAGACCTTAGTGACTTTTCAACAACAAAAGGTCCTTCAAATTCTATTGGTCTTCTTTTTAATTCTAAATCATCCACAATTAAGTCTTCTTCGTTTATTTCTGGATTTGGCCATGATTTTGGTATTGCATATTTTTTATTAAATTCCATTCCTTCTGGTACAGACATTTTAATTTTAGGTTTTATTTGTGCAAAGGCCATGTTGGCTGCAACAACTAGAGCTATAGCCAACGGATCGAATACAAATATAATCATTAGTAAAAACCAATTAACAACCTGATTCATATCTTTTCCTGTAGTTGCAGCTAAATATTTTAATGGGCCCAACTCTCGTTGGTCTTCATTGTCTATTTCTTTATTTAAAATTGACATATCAGTTTTTGTAATAGAATCCGTCACAGCAGTTAGTTTATTATTTACATCATTTCTATCATTTAAAGCTCTAGCCAATTCATCCTGTAAAGCCCTTCTACTAGACGATGAGGTTGTAGTAATCAGTTGCCCTGATTCTTTATCGACATATTGAACTTGTGCTGGATTTGATAATGATATTCTTAAATCTGAGATTGATTTTGATAGTCCAGCTTTTTCATATTTAAGGTCTTGTTTAGTTTCCTCAAACCTAACTTGTTTTTGCTGTAATATTGCAAGTGACTTATCAAGCAATTCTGATTGTGTTGCTGTTGATTGGTATGCTCCAGATAAAAATCCGTATATACCTCCACTAGTTATAATCATAAGAACAAAACATGCAATTGCCAAGTATGCCCTTAAGAATTTATTTATAGTATCCCAATATTGATATAAAAGAGATGCTACTACTAATTTTGCAAATTCTAAAGATCCGGCCATTATAATTACCTGTAAGCTGGCTCCTGCAAATAGTTTACTCAGTCCAAAGACAGAATAAAATGCAGCTGAACCTGATACTGCTAGTGCAGATATGGCAATTAATAATGGAAGTATTCTAGCTTTCATGCTCTAGTCTTACTCTATCTTCAGCTTTTTTTAATAGGTTTTTTATCTGTGTAACCATATCTAAAGTGTATTTATAATCTGCTTTGCTTGCTCGTAGTGCATTTTCTAAACTGTATGCTAATTGACTAGCTCTTTCTAATGCGTTTTGTACTGGTATCTTGTTTTTCATAATGTTCTCATATAACTTTTAAATGTTCTTTGTTAAAAATAGATATGTAAAAATTTTTTCTCCGTTAGGACTAATCTTATATCGTTCTTCTAGAAAGTAATTTCCTCTAGATACTAATAAGTCCTTAACACCATCTAATTTTTTTATATCTTTACTGCTTATTGCTAATTTGTCTCCAACTAATTGTACTGTTAAATATTTTCCTGCTGGAAGAGGATAATACTTTAAATTTCTTTTCTTTTTACTACCTGATATAGACTTTAATTTTAACATAAACTCTAAAACATCTGTAGGTTCAATTAATCTTTGATTCTCTACAATTCTAGTCATGTAGTATTCTATTTCTGAGTGATGTAGTGTATTCCACCATGCATCAAACACATTTGGATCTTTAGTAAACAATTCTTTTTGGTCTTGTTCATCTACCATTTTCCAAACTTGGTCAGACATTATCTCTACTTCATTATCCTCAATAAAATCAACATAGTCATCTAATTGTTCTCGTGTCATTGAAGAGAAAAAGTCAATAAACTCAGAAAATTGATCTAATACTGGGTCTTTATTAATAATTTTAAACAGACTTTTAGTTTGAAGAGGAGATATTCTACTCAACAAACTATCAATTTCATATTTGTCCTTATATTTCCAAAAATCAGAAGAAGGATCTAATACATCGTCTATTAACCAAGTTTCATTTATCATAATTTTCTTTTTAGCCACCATCACCACCCAGCTGAATTCTTTTAGCTATCTGTGACGTCTCAGACGCAAACAACTTGAAGGAAGAATTCCTAATACCCTCGTTCTATATTTTACC
>Ga0209337_1001081_pt1 | contig 21100 bp, 24 predicted proteins | sample LinPmetageLP53_FD_184044 | JGI IMG/M metagenome (GOLD analysis project Ga0209337, IMG submission 184044) | Marine viral communities from the Pacific Ocean - LP-53 (SPAdes) (version 2) | ecosystem: Environmental > Aquatic > Marine > Oceanic | place: Pacific Ocean | collected 2010-02-08 | reverse complement strand
GAAATACAATCAATATGAAACCATTATGCGTAGTATCGTGTCCAATTGACACATTTTCAGGTTATGGAGCAAGATCAAGAGATTTTGTAAAAGCACTTATACAATTAAAAGGAGAAGAATGGAATATTCAAATTATGCCACAAAAATGGGGCGATTGTCCTTGGAATTTTTTAGACAAAAATGATCCTATAAAACAACGTTTTATAGGGGGATTAAAACAACAACCAGATATCTGGGTACAAATTACTGTACCAAATGAATTTCAACCTGTAGGAAAGTTTAATATTGGTGTTTCTGCAGGTATTGAATCAACAATATACCCCGCAGAATTTATTGAAGGGAGTAATAGAATGAATTTAAATTTAGTTAGTTCTGAACATTCAAAACAAGTTGCTTTATCTTCTCAATTTGAAAGAAGAGACAATAATAATAAAGTAATAGGTCAAGTTAAAATGGAAAAACCTATTGAAGTATTATTTGAAGGATTAGATTTAGATAAATATTATAAATCTCCACAAAATTCAGAATTACTTAAAGATGTAAAAGAAGATTTTTGTTTTTTATATACAGGACATTGGTTACCAGGTAAATTTGGAGAAGATAGAAAAAACACAGGTTTAATGGTTAAAACATTTTTAGAAACATTTAAAGGAATGGGAAAGAAAAAACCAGCATTAATTTTGAAAACAAATACAGTTAATTATTCTTTAATAGATAGAGAGCATATTTTAGCTAAAATTAACAAAATTAGAGACCAAGTAGATGGTACTAATTTTATTTTACCAAATATTTATCTTTTACATGGTGAAATGACTGACGATGAAATGAATCAGTTAAATAATGATAACAAAATAAAATCATTTGTGTCATTTACAAAAGGAGAGGGTTATGGTAGACCACTAGCTGAAGCAGCAATTACAGGTAAACCAACAATTGTATCTAATTGGAGTGGACATAGGGATTTTTTATATCCTGATTATAATATATTAATTGGAGGTGAACTTAAACCAATTCATCCTTCATCATCAAATCAATTTTTACTTAAAGATTCACAATGGTTTAATATTAACACAGACATAGCAAGTAGAGCTATGAAAGATGTACTTAAAAATTATAAAAGATATTTAGAAAATTCACGTAAAAACACACAATATTTAAAAGATAATTTTAGTTTTAGTAAAATGACTGAAAAATTAAATACATTTTTACCTAGAGTAGAAGCTGCACCTCAAACGCAGACTTTAAAATTACCTAAACTTAAAAAAATAGGAGCTAAACAAGAATTACCAAAAATAAAATTACCAACCCTTAAAAAAATCGAATCATAATGAAACAATTAGGAGATAAATTAGTAAATAGCCCCGTTTGTAATAGTGATGCTTGTTATGAGTCTGAATTCATGACAGCAGACGGACCAGTAAAAACATGGCTTTGTATGACTAGTGGTTATACTTCAAATACTACAATGACTTTAGATAGTGAAGGATTAAAACAAACTCTAGAATACACAGCCGATTTAATTAAAGATTTAAGGCAAGATCATGAACCACCAGGGGGTGGAGAAAAGTTAGCTTGGTTCCCCACAGCAATTACATTACCAAATAAAGGAATGATATTTCCAGAACCCATTAAAGATACAGATGATTGGGGGTGGACTGTAGTTAAAGCTGTTCCAATCCCTGAAGAAGACCAACATAAGTATCCAGATGCAACTAACCCAGGAGTTAATTATAAATTTAAAATGGATATGAAAAATATGAAACGTTATGCAAAATTAGAATTCATGGATGCCGCTGAAGAATTAGGTATGTTTGCTAAACCAATTACAAATGAAGATTAGTTATGCAATCCCCGTATGTAATGAACATGTTGAACTAAGAAAATTATTATCGTTTTTAATAAAACATAAAGGTAAAAATGATGAAATAATTGTTCAGTGTGATCAGGGTAATACTACACCTGAAGTATATAAAGTATTATATGATTTACAACAATCTTACACTGAATTTCCATTAAATGGCCATTTTTCAAATTTTAAAAATAATTTAAAAAAACTATGTTCAGGTGATTGGATTTTTCAAATTGATGCTGATGAATTACCACATAAATCTTTAATTACAAATCTAAAATCACTTTTAAAACTTAACCCCACAACAGAAATGTTTTTAGTTCCGAGAGTTAACATTGTAGGAGGTTTAACACAAGAACACATTAATAAATGGAATTGGAATGTAAATGAAAAAGGTTGGGTTAATTGGCCGGATTATCAAACAAGAATAATACAAAATTCTCCTAAGATCAAATGGCAAAATAAAGTTCATGAGCAAATAGTTGGGATATCCACAAAGGGGGCATTACCAATGGAAGAAGAATGGTGTTTATATCATCCTAAACATATTTCAAGACAAGAAGCACAAAATAATTTTTACGACACACTATGATTTTTTGGAGAATTTTAGATAATAAAATATATAATATTAACGAAACAGATAAATTAGGTTTTGAAGAATCAGAAGGATTAAGAATTCCTGATGAGTATTTACAAAAACAAGAATTTGTTATAATGAGAACTTGTTTTGGTATAGGAGATTGGGGGATTCTTTCAGCTATGCCCAGATTATTAAAACAAAAATACCCTAACTGTAAGGTATACTTACCTTCAGAATCTTTACTTAAAAATATATTTAAAGATATACAAGGTAATTGGTCTATATGGGAAGATCCATTTAAAAATGTTGAATATGTTTTTAAAAATAACCCTTATATTGATGGTTATTTAGATGATATACCTGGGGAAGTTTTTCATGATCATTATAGAATATATAATGAAAATATTTCTGATATTCCTTTACTAGAACAAATATTAAAATTCTGGCAGTTTTCTAAAGAAGAATTAGAAGACTCACAACCAGAACTATATTTTTCAGAAGAAGAAAAAACCCAAGGAAATAAAATAATAGATACATTTACAGATGGTAAATATGGAGTATTACTTATATCTAATAGATATAATTATGAGGTTGATGACCTTATGATTGATATTTTAAAACAAAATGATCTTCCTTACTTTTATTGGGCAAAAGATCCTTTAGAACAAACAAGATTTTCATTTATTAATAAGGCTCTTAATTTAAGAAATGTTGATATAAGAATTCAATTATATATTAAGTCTAAAGCTATACTAAATGTAGGCAGCCAAGCAGGTATAAATCATTTAGTTGTTAGATATTCTGACGTATATGAGGTTCAAAGACAATTTCCCTTAGGAGGCAATTTTGTAAGAGGAGAAAATTATTTAGTTAATAAAGAAAAACAACTTTTGTTAAAAGGTCTACCAGATAAATGGGAATCCAAAACAACAACTACTTTAAGATATAAATCAGAAATGATAAATTTTTTTAAAGATAAAAAGTATAAAAATATGACTGTTTTAGAAATAGGCTCTTCTAATGGTCATAGCACTAAAGTATTAAGTCATCTTTTTAAAAAAGTAACAGCAGTAGACATATTAAAAGAAAGACATGAGCATTCACATGAAAATTATAATAAATTTAATTCAAATATAGATTATATTGTAGCTGATGTATATAATAATTCTTGGAGCTTTGGCCATCATGATGTAGTATTTATTGATTGTGTACATGATTATGAACATGTTAAAAGCGATATAGAAAACTCACTAAAAATTTGTAATAAACCTATTATAATTTTTGATGATTATGGATTATTTCCTGATATTAAAAAAGCTATAGATGAATATATAACTTTAGGTAAATTTGAAGTATTAAAATATATAGGTCATCAAAAAGGAACCATAATACCTAAAACACAAAACAAAATACTAAAACACTTTGAAGGAATAATATGTCAAGTAAAATAGCAATATACACATCAATATTTGGGGGATATGACGATCTTCCTGAAATACTGTATAAACCAGATAATTGTGATTTTATATGTTTTACAGATGAAGACATAGTTTCATCAGAATGGAAAATTATTAAATCTCCTGCTATATATTCTTCTCCTAATAGAAATGCTAAACGTTATAAAGTCCTTCCTCATAAATATTTAGATCAATATGAATATAGTATATGGATAGATGGTAACATGAGTATAAAAGGAGATGTTAATGAATTGGTTAATCAATATTTATCAAACTCACCAATAGCATTTTATAGTCATGCAAATAATATTTTAGATTCAAGATCATGTCCTTATGAAGAAGCTCAATTTATTTTAACAATTGGAGATAAAAATTATAAACTTAATCCATCTAGAGGAATATTAGCTTACAAAGATAATCCACAAATAATTTCAAAACAAATCCAAAATTACCAACATGCTGGATTTCCCTCTAATAAGGGATTAATAACAGGAATGGTTATTTTACGTAAACATAATAATAATGATTGTATAAAAGTTATGGAACAATGGTGGTCAGAAATATCTTATAATAGTAAAAGAGATCAATTGAGTTTTAATTATTCAGCATGGAAACAAAAAGTAGATTTTAATTATATACCTGGAGATTCTAGGGATAATCAGTATTTTATTAGAAGTAAAAAACCCCATAAAGGAAAAAAATGAAAAATATAGTTTTTATACCATATATAAAAAGAAAAAACAAACTAGGAGATTCAGGTATAGCACAACCCCGTTGGGATGCAGGTTATGATTTTGGAATAGCTTCTTGGAAAAATTGGTGCAAGAAAAACAACCATAAATTAATAATAATGGATGAATTAATGGTACCTGAAGAAGATATGCTTATTACATGGCAAAGATGGAACGCATTAGAAATATTAGAACATAATGGAGTAGAATATGACCAAGTCTTAATAGTAGACGCAGATAGTATAGTACATCCTGATTGTCCTGATTTTTTTAAATTAACAAATAATAAATTTACTTCACAATTAACTGATGGGTGTTATGAATGGGTTAATAGAGCTATAAAAGGATATTCAAATGCGTTTTTTAATAAAAATGCATGTCTTAAACCTTTTGAATTTTTCCAAACGGGTTTTGTTATAATTAATAAATCTCATAAAGATTTTTTTAAAAAAGTATTTAATTTTTATTGGGATAATAAAGATAAAATTATTGAATCTTATGACACACTTCGAACTGGTAGTGATATATCTCTTTTAAATTGTCTTAGAAAAGAATTTAATGTAGAATTAAATATTCTTCCTAAAGAATATAGTATTATGGATTTAACACGAAAAAACCTATTATATTTTGATAACCAACAGTGGTGGAAAGATAGTTTAGAAAATACTATAAATTCAGGGTGGGTATATCAATTTACATCAATAGGTAAAAATAATATGGGTAGAGATAGAAAATATTGGATGGAAAGGTTATATAAAGAATTATGGAAAGACAACAATTAAATAAAATAGCATATAAAAATTAAAAACAAAAAAATGAAATATCTAATTACGGGAATTACAGGTTTTGCTGGACCTCATTTAGCAAAATTATTATTAAAAAAAGGTCATGAAGTGCATGGCATAGTTCGAACAGCAAACGGAAGAGAAATGGATTTAGTTGATATTATGTCAATTAAAGAAATTGAATCCATTAAATTTCATTATGTAGATTTAAAAGATTATGTAGGAGTACAAAAAGTACTATCTGAAAATTTTGATGGTGTATTTCATTTAGCTGCACAAAGTCACCCACCTACAAGTTTTATAAATCCGATTATGACTTGGAATGATAACGTATCTGCTACAATGAATTTAATAACATTATTAGAAAACACAGACACTAAATTTATGTTTTGTAGTACTTCTGAAGTTTATGGTGATACTGGTAAAGATATTGGTTTACTAAAAATAGATGGTAAAATTTTACCAAGTAATCCTTATGGGGCTTCAAAAGCAGCAATTGACTTATATCTTCAAGAAAGATTTGCTAATGGAAAAATTAAAGGATTTATTACTAGAGCATTTAGCCACACAGGACCAAGAAGAGGAAAGATATTTAGTATAAGTTCTGATGCTTATCAAATAGCAAAAATGGAATTAGGACTACAAGAAAAAATATTAAAAATAGGCAATCTACAAACTGAAAGAGTTGTTATTGATGTAAGAGATTGTGTTAATGCTTATTATATGTTGATGGTAACAGATAAAAGTAATGGAAACGTCTATAATGTATGTGGTGAAGAAGTCCATAAAATGCAATACTATACAGATTGTTTAATTAATGCTTCTTCAATAGATTACAGTAAAATTGAACAAAAAATACATAAACCTTTTTATAGAGATATTGATATTCAAGTTCAAATAGGTGATGTAAGTAGTTTAAAAAAAGATACTAATTGGGAACCAAAAATATCTTTAAAACAAACAATGGAAGACTTATTAGAATATTGGGTAAAAAAATTAAGTTAAATAATTGGAAACATGTAAACATTTTAAAGGAGATAGACCATGTAAATATTATTGGGTAGATAGATCTAAAAATTGTGGTCAACATACATGTCTTCATTATGATAATTTTAATGAAAGAATTTTATTAATAAAATTAGACGCTTTAGGAGATGTGGTTAGAAGCACTGCTTTAGTTGAAGGGTTAAAAAAGAAACATAAAAATTCTCAAATAACTTGGTTAGTTGCTCCTGAAGGAGAGTATTTTTTAAAAGACAACCCTTTTATCGATAGAATTATTACATATAATACTGAAACAGTTAGACAATTACAAGTTGAAAAGTTTGATATATTAATTAATTTAGATAAAGATCCTAAAGCTACATCAATGGCTATGTTATTTAATTCTAAAATAAAAAGAGGATATGGTTTAAGTGATGAAGGTTATGTTATACCCTTAAATGATAGTACTAAACATTCTTATTTTTCTAGTTTAGATAATTGGGGGGCTAAAATAAAAGACACTAAAAGTTATCAAGAATTAATTTTTAATATATCTGAAGTAGAATATAATAACGAAAAACCTAAAATATATTTAAATGATGAAGGGAATTTTAAAAACATTTTTTATAAAAAATATAACATAAATAAAAAAGACAAAATAATAATATTAAACACAGGTTCTAGTAATAGATTTCAACATAGAATATGGACCAAAAAAGGATATAGAGAATTAATTAAAAAATTATTAAAAAACACATCATATAAAATAATACTAACGGGCTCAAAACTAGAAATAGATAGAAACAATTACATAGCAAAAGATTTTAATGTTATTAATACTACAAACCATTATAATTTAAAAGAATTTGTATTTCTATTACAATTAGCAGACGTAATTGTTACAGGTGAAACAGTTGCAATGCATATAGGAATATCATTAAGTAAAAAAATGGTAGGTTTTTGGGGGTCCTTACCTCCTCAATTAGTTGATTTTTTTGGTTTAGGAAAAAAACACTATAATAAAGAATTAAAATGTTTAGGATGTTATGGTCAATTTAAATGTCCTTATAATGCAAAATGTATGACAAGTATAACAGCTAATGAAGTTTATAAAAGTATAGAAGAATTAATTAGGATACCTTAAAATAAATCATTATATAATACAAAAATAATAATATGAAATATAAATTAGAAATAATATTTGCTCAATTTAATACAGCAAACAGAGGATGGACATCAGATCAACATCCTAGTTTTAGTTTAAATAAAAGATTAGACCCAACTTATACACAAGTTAAACAGTATTTTCCCGATGCAAAACTCACATTATATACAGACGCAGCAGAAATTGGAGAACCTTATCCTGATGTAGAAGTAAGACTAATCACAGAGGATAAATTTATTCAAGGTAAAAATCACCATAAATGGGGGTGGAATAATGCTGATTATTATCAAATAAAAGGATTATTAGACTCTGAAGCAGAAATAGCTATATCTGTAGATTCAGATTTAGTGTTTGTTTCTGACGAAGTTCAAACATTATTGCCTATAATAGAAAAATTTGGAGTATGTTGTCCCCAAAATGAAAGACAGTTAGTTAAAGTTGATGCTATCCACACAAGGGGTAATGATGGAGATTATCGTATTGGAGAAGACAGAAGTAGAGGAAACTTACTAACTTATGACTTATGGTGGAATGGGTTCCATACAAAAAATGATAGAGCTAGAAAATTATTAGAAGAATTCGCTAGACTAATGAGAACTAATCCAAGAAGAAGCCCATTACAATATACTAGAGCAGCTTGGAATACAGGATTTCATCCTTATTCTATGCCTAAGCAATGGGGTGTTGGTAGTGGTCATATTGGTTGTGGAAATGAAGTTATATTGCATGTTGGACATTTAGATGTTCAAGATTATTATTTAGAAGAAAGAATATGAAAATTTACTGTATTTGCTTTGATACATTCCCTAGACACCCTAAGATGGAAGAATTATTTAAGTCAAAAAACTTACATTACGCAGACTATTTAACCCAATCATGCACTGTTTTAACTTTTGCATCAATGTTTGCAGGAGTATCCCCTACAGAATTACGTAATCCTGGGGGTATAGGACATTCTCATACTTATGCATTATTAAATAAATCTGATCAAAAAGAATGGGATAAAAAAATTATTCTTAAAGATTTACCTAATGATTGGAATATACATTTTCATGCAATGCCCGAAACAAGAGGAGATAATAATTCTATTAGAGGTTGTTGGCCAATGTATAATAATCCTAATACATCTCCTGGTTTAAATGATTGTAAACTTTTACCAGATGATATTTGTGGTAGATTTAGAGATTTTAAATTTTATGATTATCAAAAAGATATTGATGAAATTAATTTTATTGAAAAAATGCAAAATTTACCTAATGAAGAAAACCATTTTATATGTTTAAAATATAATCATTACCATGATAAAGAAAGAGGAAAACATGAAGATGTATTTCAAGTTTTTAAAAATATTATAAATAAAATTAATTTTAAAGAAAAAAACTCTCTATTCTGGTTATTTGCAGATCATGGAGAGCCAGGAGGAGTTGATGAACTTCAAACACCTTCAGATTCTTGGTTATCATGGGTTAGTGTTACAGATAATATAAATAATAAAGAAGTTACAAAGAGTATAATATCTTCAATGGATTTTAAAAATACAGTTTTAAATAGAGTTTATAATAAAAACTTACCTAATGATGTACTATCAGAAGTAGATAAAAATAGAATTTATATAGCTGAAGATGGTAGATCTAAAGCAGGAGATGAATATAATTGTACTACTGTTTCCGCAATAAAATATTTAGGTAAAAATAAATATACTCAATATGTCTATCATAATTCCCCTCAATATGGTATAAAAGAAAGAACAATTATATATGATTCAAGTAAAAAAGGCACAGAGGGAGATATGGGGACAACTAATAGATCATTTGATATTGTTACAATAAATAATAAATTAAAAGATTATTTAAAAAATAGAATTTGGAAATGGTATTTTACATCTAAATAGTAATATGGAAAAAACAATTTACGTAGGGATGAGTGCTGATTTAATACATCCAGGACATATGAATATCCTTAAAAATTCTTATAAATATGGAAAAGTAATAGTAGGACTTCTTACAGATAAAGCTATAGCAAGTTATAAAAGATTACCTGCTTTAACATATGAACAAAGAAAAGAAGTAATTGAAGGTATAAAATATGTTAATTCTGTTGTACCCCAAGACACTTTAGATTATACTGATAATTTATATCGTTATAAACCTAATTATGTTTTACACGGGGATGATTGGAAACAAGGAGTACAAAAAAATGCAAGACAAAAAGTAATAGACGCCCTTTCTGAATGGGGAGGTGAATTAATAGAGGTTCCTTATACTAAAGGTATATCATCAACACAATTACATAATTCTTTAAAAGAAATAGGTACTACACCCGAAATAAGACAAAAGAAATTAAAACGCTTAATAGAAAATAAACCAATAGTTAGAGTATTAGAAGCACATAATGGTTTAACGGGTATTATTGCTGAAAATGTATCTTATGGAAATAATGAATTTGACGGTATATGGATGTCAAGTCTAACAGATTCAACAGCTAAAGGAAAACCTGATATTGAATTAATAGATAGATATGGTACATTAAATGATGTATTAGAAGTAACAACTAAACCTATTATATTAGATGGTGATACAGGGGGTAAACCTGAACACTTTGCCTTTACAGTAAAAACATTAGAAAGATTAGGTGTATCTGCAATTATTATAGAAGATAAAGTGGGACTTAAAAAAAATTCATTATTTGGCACTGACGTAAAACAAACACAAGATTCAATTGAAGGATTTTCTAAAAAAATTAAAATAGGTAAATCTTCATTAATAGGAAAAGATTTTATGATCATTGCTAGAATTGAAAGCTTAATATTAAAAGCAGGTTTAGAAGATGCACTTAAAAGAGCTAAAGCATATATTGATGCAGGAGTTGATGGAATTATGATTCATAGCAAAGAAGAAGACCCAACAGAAATATTTAATTTTTGTAATGAATATAAACAATTTAGTAAAAAAGCTCCATTAATAGTTGTCCCTTCATCCTATAATAGTGTAACAGAAGATATATTAATTGAAAAAGGTGCTAATGTTGTCATATATGCAAATCATTTATTAAGAAGTGCTTATCCTGCAATGGTTAAAACTGCTGAATCAATTCTTAAAAATAAAAGAAGTAAAGAAGCAAGTAATGATTATTGTATGAGTATAAAAGAAATACTAAATTTAATACCAGGAACTAAATAATGAAAAGCTTATTTGAAAATATAAAAAATTTAGGATATAATTTTTTTACAGGTGTACCTGATAGTGCTTTAAAATCTTTTCAAAATGATATTTTAAAATCAAAATTTGAGCATGTTATAGCTACTAATGAGGGACAAGCAATAGGAATAGCTTTTGGGGCAGAAATAGCTGGAAAAAAATCTTGTGTATATTTGCAAAATTCAGGTTTAGGAAATATAATAAATCCATTAACAAGTTTATGTATGCCTTTTAAAGTTCAACCTTTATTAATAATAGGACATAGACATACACTTGAACAACATAAAGTAATGGGGGAAACTGATGAAAAAATATTAAATATTATTGGGTATAAAAATTATTTTATAATAAAAGGAGAAAATAATGCTAAGTAGAAAAAAAGCTATACATAAAATATTTAAAACGCATGGGGCTAGTTCTTTATACATAACAAACACAGGTTATATATCAAGAGCAGTTTATAATGAATTCCCGTCATTTCCTAGTATATTATACATGCAGGGAAGTATGGGTATAGCTCCATGTATAGGATTAGGTATTGCATTAAACACAAAGAAAGACGTAGTTGTTTTAAGTGGAGATGGTGCGTTATTAATGCATTTAGGAATTACACACACTATAAGAGATTATAATTTATCTAATTTATTTGTATATGTTTTAGATAATGGGTGTCATGAATCTGTAGGAGGTTATAAATGTTCTAATTTAGAAAATAATTATCCGGGTGTAGATGAAATTATAAAAATATCTAATGATGGTAAGCTTCCTAGAGTAGGTATTAAATCAATAGATAATAAAAAATCATTTAGGTTATGTCTTTAATTGTTTGTTCACCATCAACACAAAACTTTTTAGAGGGAGAAAAATTCATTGTAAATAATCCTCCTACTAAAAATATATTACAATTACAAGGTACATTTAATGATGTTATAGCTGTTGGTGGGGGAGCAGTAATTGATACAGCTAAAATATTATCTAGTAATCCTATAACTTGTTACCCAACAACAGCAGCGGGGGCAACGGCTACTTCTCATTCAGTATATTGGGATGGTAATAATAAATTAAATTTTCATTCTTATATACCTAAAGAAATTAAATTTGAATTAAAATTTATAAAATCTTTACCTGAAAATACACTACAATATACTAAATATGATGCTATAAGCCATTGTTTAGATGTTATATGGTCAAAAGATATTGATAAATTAGATAAAGTAGAAGTAGAAAATACATTAAGTAAATTAGCAAATCCTAAAACAAAACCAATAGATGTAATTAAATTAGGCCATAAAGCGGGAACATTTATCCAAAAAGTACCTACTACTATTTTACACGCATTATCATACCCCATAACTGGTAAATATGGGATAACACATGGTAGGGCATTAGGGTTTTTAATTCCTCCATTATGTAAGTTATTTAATTTAAAATTAGACATAAAAAAATGTAGTATTCCCTTGGATATTGATATAGATTTTATTATAAATAAAGCACAAACCTATCCTAAATTTTTTAATACTAAAAAACAAATAAATTTAAAAGAGCTAACAAAATTATTAAAACATGAAACAATATGAGTAAGGTAGCAGTTATAGTAGAAACTAGAAAACATAAAGCTTTAAGTTTTGTATTAGAAAATACAATGGCTAATATTCCAAAAGACTGGAAATTACAAATATTTCATGGGCTTAATAATTTACAATATATTAAAAACATATTAAAAGATAATAAATTTTTAAAATCAATAGAAGATAGAATTATTTTTACTTCTTTAAATATATCTAGTGTAACACAAGAAGCATCTAGTGAAATTATGTTATCAAAAGAACTTTGGGAAAGCGTAGAAGGAGAAACCATTTTATATTTTGAGTGTGATTCAATGTTATGTCCTAATTCCGAATATAAAGTAAGTGATTTTGAACATTTTGATTATATAGGTGGTTATTGGGGAAGAAATTTATATAAACTAGACGAAAAATATCCTGTAGTAATGAATGGAGGAGTTTCTATTAGAAAAAAACAATTTATGTTAGATATTATAGAAAATGAGTGGGATTCTTATATTAAAAATGGAGGTAACCCATGTGAAGATTATTTTGTTAGTGCTTGTGTAAAAAATAGACCAACTACTAAACAAGTAATGACTTTTTCTATTGATTGTGGTTATATAGAACCTCTAGAGGGAAAAGCCCCATTTGCTGTACATAAACCATGGGGAGTAAATCCTTTAAAAGGTCATGGTAAAGCATATGAACAAATTAAACAAGTTTGCAAAGAAGTAGAACAATTAAAAAAATTACAAAAAGAAGATGTATAGACCAGGAGAATCAATGAGATTAGAAGACCTAAAAAGAAAAGGCTTTAATCCATCAACAATTTTAGATATAGGAGCTCACTCAGGACAATTTTATGGGTGGGCAAAAAATATATGGCCAGATGCTTTTATATGGATGATAGAAGCTAATGAATGCCATGCAAATACACTATCAAATTTAACAAATTATAATAATGATAAATATACTATAGCTACTATGGGGGATGTAGAACGAGAAGTTAATCTCTATACTAGAACAGATAAACCCCACACTGAGGGAGCATCATATTATAAAGAATCATCATATTGGGACATACCTCAATTAGTAATGAAAATACCAAAAACATTACAAACATTAGATAATTTATTTACAGATGATTCTTCTTTTGACCTTATAAAAATGGATACTCAAGGATCAGAAGTTGATATTATTAAAGGAGGTAAAAATTTATGTAAAAAATCAAAATATATACTACTTGAAGTTTCTTTAACTAAATTAAATGAAGGGGCTCCAACATATGAAGAAACTATGTCTTTTATGGAAGAATATGGATTTGAACAAATAATGAGTATAGGTGAACATTATAATGGTGATGAACTTATACAAAAAGATATAATATTTAAAAACCTAAATAAATAATATGAAAAAACAATTTTTAAATTTAGGTAAACAACCTATAGCAAATGGATTCTTATATAAAGATCAAATAAAAGATGAATATTTTTATAACTTAGGTGTTGCTTTTGACGAGGAAACTAAATTAGTAACCCAAACAGAATATGTAGATCCTCCTCTAATGTTTAATGATAAGTATGTTTATAGAGGTTCAATGTCTCAAACAATGAGAGAACATTTTAAATCTTTATGTGAAACATTTTCTTCTAATACTAAAATCTTAGAAATAGGTAGTAATGATGGGGTATTTATTAAAAATTTAAACCCAAAATTTACTATATCTGTAGAACCTTGTAGTAATTTTGCTAAAGAAACTCAAGATATGGGGTATACAACATATCCTGAATTTTGGACACAGGAATTATCAAATAAAATATTAAAAAACCATGGCAAACAAGATATTATATTTGCAGCAAATTGTATTTGCCATATACCTGATTTAGATCAGACATTTAATGCAATAAAATCACTATTATCTGATGATGGGACTTTTATTTTTGAAGATCCTTCACTAGCAGAAGTTATTAATAATAACTCGTATGATCAAATATATGATGAACACCCCCACGTATTTTCAGTTATTGCTTTAGATAATTTATTAAAAAGAAATGGATTACAAATTGTAAAAGTTGAAAATTTACAAGTCCATGGTGGTTCAAATAGAATATTTGCTAAAAAAATAGGTTCAAAAGTAGATAAATCTGTAGAATTAAGTAAATCTTATGAAAGAATACTAGGTTTAGATCAATTTAAAACTTTTAAAAGATTTGCTCAACGTGTTGAACAATCAAAAGAAGATTTAATTAGATTATTAACACAGTGTAAAAAAGAAAATAAAAAAGTAATATCATATGGGGCTACTTCAAAATCTACAACTGTTTTTAATTATTGTAATATAGATTCAGAATTAATAAGTTACATTACAGATACTACTCCTGAAAAACAAGGTAAATTATCTCCAGGAATGCATATTCCTGTTATATCTCCTGAACAAGGATTTGATGATACTGTTAATTTTGCTTATTTAGGAGCTTGGAATTTTATTAAAGAAATTAGTAAAAAAGAACATAAATATTTGGATAGCGGAGGAAAGTTTATTACACATGTTCCAATAGTAAAAATAAATTAACATGCATAGTTTTATTAATATACAATATAATGAAGATGATCGAGCTCAAAGGTGCTTAGATATATTTAAAGAATTAGGACCTGGTCAAATAAACGTATCTTATGTTAATTCTACTAAACACGTAGTAGCATGGCATAAACATAATATACAAATAGATTATTGGTTTTGTGTAAAAGGATCTTTTAAAGTTGGTTTAGCTACTCATGAAAAAGGAGCTACATTTGAATATTTATCAGATAAAAACCCACGAGTATTAAAAATCCCCCCTGGTATATACCATGGTTATAAAGCACTAGAACCTAATTCGATATTAATGTATTACCTTACAGAAAAATATAACCCCGAAGATGAATTTAGAGCAATTCCTGGAGAATTTAATGAAATGTGGGATACAAAAAATAAATAATTATGAATTTTTTAGAAGAATTTAAAGAGTATATATCAGATAAAACTAAAACACCTTATGAATTAATTAGTAAACATATAGACGATTCACAAAAACGTTTTTCAACTAATAGAGGTTGGAACTCTGGTGAGTTTGGGAAATTTACAGATGATTTTATGTGTGCTATAGCATGGACATCAATAACTTCTTCAAATAATTCAAGTTTTTTTAAAAATAATGTTGATCTAATAAAATTATATCAAGATACTCAGTATATTGATTTAATGCGTATGTTATCATATAGTGAATCTCTAACTAATGATCATATGAAAAATTTAGTTAGTCCTATAACAAATATATTAGAAGATAAATTTAAAAATAAAAAAGAAGAAATAGTGTTGGTAGATTATGGTTGTGGTTTAGCTTATTGGACAATACACATAGCGGAAATATTAATATCTAAAAATATACCTTGTAAATTAGTATTAATAGACATTTATAGAGAGTCTTTTATAAATTTTATAGATTTTTTATGTAAAAAACGTAATATACCATATGAATATCTTGAAGTAACTCATGAAAAACTTATACCTGATATTCCAAAGTGTGATTATGCTCATGTAATGGCAGTTTTAGAACACACATCAGAACCTGTAAAAATAATACAAACAATAGTAGATAATATACGTGATCATGGTATAATATATGGTACTTTTTATGATGATCCATTTGAGGATTATCAACATATTTCATATGATCTTAGTAATGCTAGAAATATATTAGAAGATAATAAAAAATATAAAATTAATAATCTTGGTCCTTATTGGAATAAAGATACTATTATGTATCAAGTATTTAAACCTTAAGTAATGAAACAAATAACAATTAACGACGTTAAATTTTTTAATACTCGTACTATGGTTGAACCTGATGGTAATCTAGTACCAATTGAATCTAACCATGATGTACCTTTTCCTATAAAAAGAATTTTTTATGTGTATGGGGTAAAAAATCAAGATGATAGAGGAAAACATGCTCATTATAAAACAAAACAAGTTTTAATATGTGTACATGGAAAAGTTGAAGTACTAGTTAATGATGGAAATAATCATCAAAAATACTTATTAGAATCCCCTCAACAAGCACTTTATATACCTGAAATGATTTGGGACGAACAGGTTTATTTAACTAAAGACACCGTTTTATTAGTATTATCTAATATGAAATATGTCCCTGAAGATTATATACATGACTTTAAAGAATTTAAAAAACTAAAACAAAATGAAAATAAATAAAAATTTTTCAATACCTCATCTTTCAATAGATAATTTTATCCCTTCAGAAGCTCTAGTTAGAGCAGCAGCTGAAAGTTTTAACCATATTGATGATTGGGTTAAATATGACAAAAGTGATAACCAAATACAATATTGCTCTAAATTAGGTAGAGACAATGTTCCAACTCCTGCTTTACTTTGTTTAAATCACATTGCTTCCCATTTTGATCCTAATAAAGCTTTTGGACTAACTGTAAACGCATTCCCTGACATATCTCATTTTGGGGGAGGTATGATGTTAACACCAAATTCAAATGGAGAAGGCGGATATTTAGGTATGCATATAGATGCAGAAGTTCACGGTAGGAATGAAGATTGGAGAAGAGAATACAGTGCTATTCTTTGTTTATCAGAAGAATATGATTCATCATTTGATGTTAGATTACATGATGGAGAAAACCATACAAGAATACCTTATAAGTTTAATACATTAAATGTTTTTAAATGTACTAAAAATTCATGGCACGGTTTTCCAGAAATAACTAAAGGAATGGACAGAAAAACTTTAGGTGTTATGTTTTGGTCTAAAATAACTGAAGAAGATAAATCTACAGAAAAAATTAAAGCAAAATTTAATAATAATTTAAAATTTTAATGAAAAAAATTTTAATATCTGGAGGAGGTGGAAATTTAGCAAAAGAAATTGTAAAAGCAAATAAATCTTACAATATTTTATCTTTATCTAAATCACAACTAAATATATGTAATAAAGATGAATTAGATAAAATAATATCTGAAATAAAACCAGACATTTTTATCCACACTGCAGCTTTAACTAGACCTATGGTTAAACACATTGAATCTCCTGATGCTAGTATTAAAAATAATATAATAGGAACTTCTAATGTAGTCTTAGCTTGTATAAAATATAATATAAAATTAATATATATTTCAACAGATTATGTTTACCCTTGTATAGATGGAAATTATTCTGAAGAAGATGCGTTATTACCAGTAAATGAATATGCTTGGTCAAAGTTGGGGGGAGAATGTGCAGTTAAATTATATAATAATTCTTTAATATTAAGAATGGCTTTATGTCAAAAACCATTCCCTCATACTAAAGCTTTAACTAATATGAAAAAATCTTATCTTCATATGGATGAAGCTGCGGATATAATACTAAAATTATTAAATCAACAAGGGATTATTAATGTGGGGGGTGAGGCTATGTCTCCTTTTGAATTTGTTAAAAAATCAAATCCTAATATAAAAGAAATATCTCTTAATGAAATAAAAGATGTTAATATGGGGAAAAATTGCTCATTAAACATAACAAAACTTAAGAAAAAATTAAAATAGTGGATTATAAAAATAAAAAAATAGCTATAACTGGTTATAAAGGATATATAGGTTCTTCATTATATTATAGATTAAAAGAAAACAAGTACAATGTAACTCCTGTTAATGTAGATTTATCTAACTGTAAAGAAACTGTAGAATTTTTTAAAGATAAAAATTTTGATATTTTATTTCATTTAGCATCCTCTGATGCCTCTTCTATTGCTAGTAATACTAAAACAAAAAATATTAAAGATATTTTATATGAAAGAGAAGTTAATTCATCTTCAATTTTATATCTTTATAAAGCACTAAAAAATTCAAATACAAAAATAGTTTTTACAAGTTCAACTTGCATTTATGGTAACGTAGACACAGATATAGTTGATGAAAATATACAAGATAACCCCCAAAGTTTATGGGCATCACATAAAATACTAGCTGAAAATTATTTAAATATATTATTTAATAATTCAATGTGTTTAAGAATACCTAATATATACGGAATAGATAATAATAAACATAATACAATATTAAGACCTGTAATAAATAAAGTAATTAACTTAGCTATATCAAATAATATATTAACTCTATATAAAAATAGAGAATGTCTAAGAGATTATTTACATATTACTGATTTATTAGAAGCTCTTTTACTAGCAGGGTTATATAATGGAGATAAAAATTATTATGTAATAGGTTGTGATACTAATACTACTATTTCAAATGTTTGGGATATAATTTTTAATTTTATTCCTAATGTTAAAAAGTATATTAATGATGATAAAGAAATAGACAAAATAGAAAACCGTAGTTATACTGCTGATTATAATAGCTTTAAAAAATTAACAGGTTGGTATTCAAAAATTACATTAAACGAAGGTATTAAAAAAACCATATCCTATTTTAAAAATACAAAAAATGATACAACTCTTTAATATACCAAATTATACCATTGATACTTCAAAATTTAACCATTTTATACATGGTGATATAGTAAAAGAATTTGAGTCTAATTTTAGAGATTATGTGGGGGCAAAATATTCTTGTACTGTAAATAATGCTACTAATGCTATATTTTTATCTATGTTAGGTAAAAATACAACAGTTAATATACCTAGTATGATCCCTCCAGTAGTAGGCAATGCTATATTAACATCGGGAAATAAAATTAATTTTACAGACGACACAAAGTGGATAGGTGATTCTTATGTGTTACATCATTTTAAAGATTATAAAATAATAGATTCAGCACAAAAAGTAGATAGAAATCAATTTATTAAAGAAGCTAATGATGAAGATTTAATGATTTTTAGTTTTTACCCAACTAAACCTATAGGGAGTTCTGATGGGGGGATAATTGTATCAAATGATTATAAAAAAATAAAATGGTTTAAAGAAGCAACTATGAATGGTATGACATATTCTCGTAATAATTGGGATAGAACAATTAAATTTCCAGGTTATAAAATGTATATGAATTCTATTCAGTGTTATATTGCTAATGAAAATTTAAAGTTATTAGATTTTAAGAAAATGAAACTTAAAAAAATAAGAAACATATATAATACTGAATTAGGTTTAAATAATACATCTGATCATTTATATAGAATTAATGTAAATAATCAAAATGATTTTATAAAAAAGATGGGGGGTAGTAGTATTATATGTGGTGTTCATTATAATACCTTACATAATAATAAAACATATAGTTCTTATGTTCCTAAAACTTGTAAAAATTCAACTATAGAATCAAAACACACAGTTAGTATACCGTTTCATGAAAAATTAAGTGAAGGTGAAATAAATTATATAATAAATAAAATAAAAAGATATGAGTAAATTAAAATTTTTAGAACCAAATGAGTTTAATGGTCCACGTGATAAGGGTAAATTGGAACCAATATACACTGGATTATACGATATATTAACTAATTCAACTAAACCATTTACTAAAATAGTAGAACTAGGAATGGGGTCGGGAGCATGTACAGTAGCAATGGCTAGGGTATTAGAAGAAAAAAATATAAAAGGAAACATTAAAAGTTTTGATAAATTTCATACTTGGGGATCTTCCACTGGAGTTGTTAATAAACTAAAATTACGTAAATTAGAGTCTTTTGTAGATGTACAAAGAGGAGACGTATTTGAAACATGGGTTAAAAACCCAACAGAATTTGATTTTTTATTTATAGACATAGATAATATTTGGGAAAGTATATATAAAGTTGTAATAGAAAATGAATATATTAATAAACAAATTAAAGATGGAGCTGTTGTATATTTTGAGGGGGGCGCAGAAAACCACCCAAGAATGAATGAAATAACACTAAATAACTTTCATAATCGTTTGGGTAAAAAAGTTTTTAAATTTAAGCATCTTTTAGGTACAAGAGTAAGTTTATCAAAATTAGAATTAATTTAATAAAAAATGAAAAAAATAGCAATTTTAGCAACAGGATGGCATTTTAGTTCTCATTTCTATGAAAATATGCCTAAACAAATAATCCCCGAAGGTTGGGAAGTAGATTATTTTTGTATAGCTCATAGAAAACCAGAAGATAAAAACACAATAGAAGAAAAAAACAACATTAGAAATACAAATGCTAATAATTTTTTAGAAGAAATAGACAAACAAATGTATAATTATCCTATAACTACTAAAAAGATAGAAGATTTAGGATGGAAATTCATCCTAACAGATAATACCTGTTGTGATGGGGAAATATTTAATCAATGGAGTGAACAATATAATTATAAAGATTATGATATTATGTCTTTAACTCATGATGACAATTATATTTTATCTAATAAATTATTTTTAGATATATTAGAAAATAATATTACAATTTATAAACCTATAATATCAAGTAGATATGGTGTTTCAAATCATCAATTTAAAACTGAAGAAGTAGCTATAAATGATATAGATTGGATGTTTTTAGAAAATGGTTATAGTGAACATGTTCCTAAAGCTTTTACACCAAGATCATCTTTTTGTTTTTTTAAAAAAGAATTAGTAGACTTATTACCAAATAATAAATTTGACATGACAGAAACAGTAACTGGTAATAAATTAATGAGTAGAGTAGGTGAGACAAAAAGTCTTAATGAACATATGGATTTAAATGATTGGAATAGTCCTGTTGGTACATTAAGAGAATGGTTATATAACGTAAAACCAGACTTAGGGATGTTAAACCATTGTGGGTGGTTATCAGTCTTATCTCAAA
>Ga0209337_1001079_pt1 | contig 21132 bp, 21 predicted proteins | sample LinPmetageLP53_FD_184044 | JGI IMG/M metagenome (GOLD analysis project Ga0209337, IMG submission 184044) | Marine viral communities from the Pacific Ocean - LP-53 (SPAdes) (version 2) | ecosystem: Environmental > Aquatic > Marine > Oceanic | place: Pacific Ocean | collected 2010-02-08 | reverse complement strand
TGATCATCCATTCATTGGTACTATCGCCATGAATATGCCGTTCCAGATTACCAATGAGATACCTACTGCGGCTACCGATGGTAGCAAGGTGATGTTCAACCCTGACTTCTGTGACACCTTGACAGACGAGGGGCTTCTATTCCTTGTTGCCCATGAGTGTATGCACCCCATGCTTGAACATAATTACAGACGGCATGAACGTACTCATAAGCGTTGGAACCATGCAGGTGACTACGTTATCAACAAGCTATTGATTGATGACAAGGTGGGCAAGATGCCTGACTGTGGCCTGTACGATGAGGATATCTATGCCAATGGTGGCGGTACTAGTGATGGTATCTACAGCATCTTACCAGCAGAGGATGAGGATGGCGGCGATGAGGGCTATGGTGGCACTGGCTCTGGCATGGATGACTGCATGGATGCCAAGGGTACACAACAGGAGCAGGAGCAACAGGCTGGCGAGTGGAAAGTCAAGGTTGCTCAAGCGGCTCAAGCCGCCAAGATGATGGGCAAGTTATCTGCTGGCATGGAGAGGCTAGTCGATGAGGTACTCAACCCCAAGGTAGACTGGCGTGATGTACTACAACGCTTTGTCGAGAAGGCTAGGACTGACTGGCGTACATGGTCAAGACCTAACCGCCGCTTCATAAGCCAAGGGCTATACCTTCCAAGCAGGGATGGCGAAGCTATGGGAGAACTTGTTGTAGCGGTGGATTGCAGTGGCTCTATCAGTGACGATGTGATAGCGCAGTTTGCCGCTGAGGTTAAGACTATCCATGAGGACCAGCACCCCTCTAAGATTACAGTGATGTACTTCGACACTGAGATAGCCCATGTCGATGAGTTTGCACGGGATGACGAGGTACATATTGAGCCACATGGTGGTGGCGGTACTGCGTTCAGCCCTATCTTTACAGAGATCGAGAAGCATGGCATTGAGCCTGTAGCCTGTGTTGTTCTTACTGATCTGTACTGCAATGACTACGGCTCTGCCCCCAGCTATCCTGTACTGTGGGTATCCAATGGCAGAGATGGGGATGATACCCCCTTTGGTGAAACGGTGATGATGTGAGTAGCGTAGAGGTAGAGTATAACCGCCAGCTTAAACGTGAAGCCAAGTGGATCGAAGCCTATGAACGATGTCAGTATATAGCTGACACCATAGACCTTGATGCCACAGTGACAGAGTTGGAGTACATAGCTAGTACTCTATCCGACCCTGTACATAGCAGGGTGTTGGAGAGTGCGGCGTTCTTAGTGGGACGGCTAGTCGAAGCCAACAAGATAGCGTCCTCAAAGTTATACACCGAGGAACTACGAAAGGAACTTGCTGATGTACACATATGAGATCGCAGTCTTTGCTTTAGTATTAGCTATAGCGTTTATCGTAGTGCAACAAGCTGTCATACACAAACAACGTAAGGCATTGGATAGGTTTGCCGACACCATTATGGGTTTGGCTAACAGTTCAATGAAAGTAAGTATGGATTCCGATGGGGATGTCCATGTAACAAAAAGGGAAAGATGAATATGCCAAGTATTATAATTGATATGCCGAACCAAAAGCCTATTGATATAACAGAAGAGATCAAGGCTGCTAAGAATGAGGACGCTATGAAAGAAGTTCTCAAGAAGGCAATGAAAAAACAACCCACAACTAGGAGTAAATAATAATGGCTACAGTTAGGTTTAGTGGTGAACTTAGAAACGATATTATTAATAAGGCAAAGAGTCTGTTCAGTGATAGGGACGAGAAAGCACGGAAGAACTACCCTGATACTTGGGGTCAGACAATCTATGATCTGGTGTTCCAAGATAATAAGATTGCTATGCAATCGCTACCTAAAAGTTACTTCCGTAATAATGATGAGGTATCAATAAGAGGTTTTGGTGGTCAGGAGAATGTGTGGTCTACCAGCGATAATTACACTGTTAGTATGAAACTAACTACTCCTTTACCTATACCCAACGAAATAGTTGGAGAGTCACATGGGTTAGTAGGTGAAGCTCGTACCTATGGTGGATGGTATCTCAACCCTTCTGACCCTCGATGGGATACATTCAAGGCTGAGTACAAGAAGTACTGTGATGCTATCCGTAAGATTGAGGATGAAAGAAAAGTCTTTATCGCTGGGGTCAATACAATTATGGACACATACTCTACCCTTGCCCCCGCCATCAAAGCATGGCCTCCGTTATGGGACTTGGTTCCATACGACAAGCAAGAACGACACAAACAGATTGTGGACCGTAAGAAGAAAGAAGTAGTGGTTGAAGGTGTTGATCTAGCATCCATGACTGCCACATCTGCATTGGCTAAATTTACTAAATAGGAGAATTAGATATGAGACCAGTAAACTTGACATCTTATTCAGACTTCGCTGATCTATTTAATACTTGTCGCTCAATTAGTAAGGGTAAACCTTTACCCGGTGGGTGGAGGATGCACCAGCACAACAGGTTGTACGCTGTCTACATAAGTAATATTAAAATCTTCGAGATAGATAGAAATAATAAACTTACATTCACGGTGTCGCAGAGGGAACTGCTAAACTTAAATCATTCGTTGGTTACTGTGCTTTATAAGATCATTCCGCTTATGCTGTCACGCAAACGCAAAGGGGTATACGTTATAAGTAAGATACAAGCCTATCACCCTCCATTGTACCGCTACCTTAATGTAGATCATACTAACACACTTGAGTATTTTACTGGTATGCAATTCGACTTAGCCACACAAACTTGCCTCAACCCACGGCCTAACCTACTTGACACTGTTATACCAAAGGTTCGTAAGCAGTGGCTACGTGATGTGAAGAGGTTCAAGAGAGGACTGAAGGCAAGGGCTAAGGTGGGTGCGCTACAAGGGTACATACAAGAAGTTGTAGAAGATACAGGGTACATACGCAACCTCCACCCTATACCACAGTGGGACTCGCCTGAGATAACACAACAAGTTCTGGAGTGTATGCGTACTGATAAGTACCCCCCTAACTTGCTCAGGTTATTAGTACAGACAGTTAATTTAGGGTGGAGACAAACACATATTACTGATAGTATGGTACTTGAGAACGTAGATACCGTGTTTAATACACACAGCGTACACTATCGAAAAGCCTATGGTGTGTTTGATACTCCAACTTGACAGCGGAGTAAAGTATGATAAGGTGTCGCATATTCTAAGAGCTTAGGTTACTTCCCCAGCCCATACGGTTTGTAACCTACCCCCCACTGTCGCTTGTCGCCTTACAAGTTCCAGTGGGGGGATTGGATAAGGAGAGAGGTTGTGATCTCTAGTATTATATGTTTGGCAACGATGATCTACTTTGAAGCAAGGGACCAACCCCTTATCGGGCAGCTTGCAGTTGGGCAGGTAGCTATGAATCGAGTGAAAGATGACCGTTATCCAGACAATATTTGCGATGTCATCACCCAAGGAAAAATCGACAATCCCTTAGATGCCCCAGTTCTTAGGGACCAATGTCAATTCAGCTTCTACTGCGATGGTAAGAGTGACCAGCCAAAAGACGAGGCTGCGTTTCGTATCGCTGCTAAACTTGCTACTGGTATAGTTAGAGAAGATTGGATAGACCCAACAGAGGGAGCCACACACTACCATTCTATTGAGGTCAGTCCATCTTGGGCAAAGGCAATGACGAGAGAGGTCAGGATTGAAGATCATATTTTCTATAGGTGGGAAAGGAATGTTAGAATGAAAGTTAAGAAACAAGGTTTCCAGCCAACAAGTTCAAAACTAGGTGGTTTAAAAGCTCAGAAGATTAACAGAGGTTGGCCTGACCATATTAAAGATGACGAGAAACGAGAAGAACACTTCGAGCAAGCTATGAAAGGCCAGCGTTTCGATGGTCCGAATGAGGTCAGGTTTAAACAACCTATAAGTAAGGTGATAGACTGGAACAAGTTACAGAAACTAAAACGGACATGACAATGGATTATAATACTTGGTCAATAAGAAATTTAATTCTTAAAATTGAAGCATTAAACACGCAAATTGTAGAATTAATATGGAGAAATAAAGTACTTGAAGACCAGACTGAGAACTTGAAGTGGGATAGAGACAGTGCTCAACGGACAATTCGGAAGTTGAGAGACAAACTATTAGATGAAACGGAGACGTAACATGACAATAATTTTAGCTATCATGGTTGCAGTTGGAGGACTATTCGTATCCAGTAACCAAGAGTTTTTGAAGACTGCTGAAGAACAAGTAGAGCAGGGTGCTACATGGCATTACGTAGGCAAGACCCCCTTAGACCTCAAGGCCCAGTCCATCCCAGCTAGAATATGCGACACTAAATGCGGAGAACCATACATACTATGGAAGCTGAAGTTTCCTGAATGACAGTCATAGTATGGGATGGCATCACCCTAGCCACTGATGCTGCCGCTACTGATGGTGCTGCCCAATGGGAGACAGAGAAGGCATGGGAACTTAACGATATTATAATATCAGGGGCTGGCCCACTACAAACTATACTACAGATGAGACAATGGTATGTTGAGGGTTCGCTCCACAACAAGTTCCCAGACGCACAACTTGGCTTTAATGCGTGTCACTTTGTAGTCGTAAACGAACACGGACTATATAGGTGGGAGCAAGGGCCAATACCCATTGAACATAGACGCACACCGTGTGCCTTCGGTGAAGGTAGAGACTTCGCCTATGGTGCGTTATTCATGGGCGCAACAGCAGAACAAGCTGTAGAAGCAGCGAACAAACACTCAGTCCACTGTGGGTTGGGTGTTAAACTATACACACTAGGAGATAATTATGTTAGAGAAAAGGATACGTATACCATCTAGGAAAGAAGCCGCAGAGGGACAGGCTGTTAAGTTTGACCAAGATAAAATACCATACGAACTGCTAGCCCCTGAGTTCCTTGAGGGTACAGCTACCATACTTAAGTTCGGCGCAGAGAAGTACGGCGCACGTAACTGGGAGGAGGGCATGCACTGGTCACGCCCCTTCGGTGCATTGATGCGTCATATGTGGGCTTGGTGGCGTGGCGAGAAGTTTGATGCTGAGAGTTCCCGCCCTCACCTATGGCATGCCGCTTGTTGTCTTATGTTCCTGATCGCCTATGAAGGACGCAACATAGGTAAGGATGACAGGTAATGGACTTAGTAACGCTAGACTTTGAGACCTATTACTCTAAGGACTATGGCCTTGGTAAGATGACTACTGAAGAGTACGTCAGGCATGATAAGTTTGAGGTGATTGGTGTGTCAATCAAGGTTAATGATGGCCCTACTGATTGGTTCAGCGGTACAATGGAGGGTACACGTACGTTCCTCAACTCGTTGGACTACAGCAACAAGGCTATTCTCTGCCACAACACAGCGTTTGATGGGCTTATCCTATCAGAACACTTCGGTATCAAGCCTAAGTTCTGGTTCGATACCATGTCGATGGCTAAGCCTACGCACAGTGTCACAGTAGGTGGGAGCTTAAAAAACCTAGTGCTTAACTTTGGTCTAGGTGAGAAAGGGACTGAGGTTATTGACGCATTAGGTAAGAGGCGCAAGGACTTTACGCCCACTGACTTAGCCCAGTACGGTGACTATTGTATTAACGATACGGAACTAACATACAAGTTGTTCAAGGAACTAAGGAAAGGTTTTCCTGTCAGCGAACTCATGGTCATTGACCAGACCATACGTATGTATACTGAGTCTGTGATTGAGCTAGATAGGTTTAAGTTAGAAGCCCACCTCAAGGCGGAGCAAGATCGTAAGCTAGCACTCCTCAACAAGTTGGGTAATGGTGACCCAGAGGTTGCCAAGAAATCACTCAACAGCAACCCTAAGTTTGCGTCATTACTATGTTATATGGGCGTGGATATACCAATGAAGACTAGCTTGACCACAGGCAAAGAGACGTTTGCATTTGCTAAGACTGACCAAGGTATGAAGGACTTGCTTGACCATGAAAAGCCAGCGGTACGTGCTATTGTAGGCGTTAGACTTGGCACCAAGTCTACCATAGAGGAGACAAGGACGCAACGATTAATCGAGGTATCTAAGCGTGGGCCTCTGCCTATCATGCTTAAGTACTACGGCGCACACACTGGGCGGTTCAGCGGAGGCGACAAACTAAACCTACAGAACCTGCCCGCTCGCGGGAACAACGTCATACGTACTGCAATATGTTCTCCTGAAGGGCATAAGCTAATCGCTTGCGACTCAAGCCAGATAGAGGCACGTATGCTAGCATATGTAGCAGGGCAACATGATCTGGTAGAAGCGTTTAGGCGTGGTGAAGATGTCTATAAACAGTTTGCCGCTAAGGTTTATAACATACCTGAGACAGAGATCACTAAAGAACAACGCTTCGTTGGTAAGACTTGTATACTAGGTCTAGGTTATGGCATGGGCCATTTAAAATTTCATGATACTATTAAGTTGCAGACCAGTAATGATATAGGTGGAGGAGAAGCTAGGCGTATAGTCAACCTGTATAGAAACACATACCCCATGATTACAGCATTGTGGACACGATGCAATACGCTATTAAGAGATATGGTTAATGGTCAGTCTGGTGTGGTTGGTAACTTTATAGGTTATAGCCCTGATGGTGTTGTCCTACCTAACACAATGGTGCTACGCTACACTGCGCTACGTGCAAGAGATAATGGGTTTGGGTATATAGCTGATGCACGTACGTTTCGTAAGTTCATAGCCGCTAGAGTCACAGACAATACAGCGGATGAGATAGCATGGACTAATATCTATGGGGGTAAGGTGACTGAGAATATTATTCAAGCACTGGCACGTATTGTTATTACAGACCAGATGACTGCTGTCGGTCAACACTACCATGTTGTCTTCCAAGTGCATGATGAGATCATAATCAACACGAGGTCTGATGAAGCACACACAGCACAACAAGTTGTGGAGAAGATAATGAGTACCCCACCAGCGTGGGCAACAACACTACCAGTGGCTTGCGAGTCTGCCATTGGTGATAACTACGGAGAATGTAAGTGACTAAGCCCTTAGCTCACAGTTACTCAGCTCTTAAGCAGTATGATAACTGCCCGAAGCAATACTATATGCAACGTATTACCAAGGAGGTTAAGCCTTCCTTTGGTGAGGCTAGCATTTATGGTAACCGTATACATGAACAGCTTGAGCTACGCCTTAAGGAAGGTACACCCCTGCCGGAAGAGAGTGCAAAGTATGAACCGCTGGCCGTAGCGTTCTTAACACTTGCAGGAGAACTTGTTGCAGAGCAAGAGTTCACCCTAAACAAAGACCTCAAAGCAACAGGTTGGTGGGATGCTGACGCATGGCTAAGAGCCAAGCTAGACATACTTGTTATCAATGGAACCGAGGCAGTGGTTGGTGACTGGAAGACAGGTAAGTACCGACCTGATTTCTTTCAGATGGAACTGTTCGCCATACTTGTGTTCAAGCTATACCCAGACGTACAGCGTGTGAAGTCCTCGCTTATATGGCTTAAGGATATGAAGATAGATACTGAAACTTATACGAGAGAGGACACTCATAAACTATGGGAGAAGTTGATGGGCAAGGTTACTCGCATCGAACAATCTCTCGCTAAAGATCAATGGCCTCCCAAGCCCAGTGGTCTATGCCCTTGGTGTCCAGCAAAAGATTTATGTGAGTTTGGAAGATAAAACTTGACACTGATGTAAGGTAAGACTATATCTATGAGTAATACACCAGAAGGTAAAGTAAAGAAGAAGCTAGAAAAAATGCTGAAGGGTAAGCAGGGAGTGTGGTCTTTCCCTCCCCAAGCTGGCCCCTTCGGATCGGCTGGTATCCCTGACAGAATAGCCTGTGTAAATGGGCATCTGTTAGGGATCGAAGCTAAGGCTGACCATAGTAAAAAGCCCACTGCCTTACAGGAGAAGTGCATGGGTGACATAGAACGTGCAGGTGGTAAGTGTTTCGTTGTATACGATGACGCCACGATTAAGGAAGTAGAGGACTGGATAGATGCTTGTAGTTGAGGAGGCCAAAGCAATAGCTTTGAAACTTAACAACCCACAACGTGTTCTGGAGTGCATACCAACAGCGCACATCATGCCTAAGTATGATAACTTAGTGGTGCTACCTCACAAGCCAGAGGAAGTACGAGTGCTACGTAACCTAGGCATCAAAGCCCCAGCCCCTATCATGCACTACTATGACTGGATAGGAGACTTTACACCCTATGCCCACCAGAAAAGCACTGCCGCTTTCCTTACTATGAATAAGAAAGCACTGGTACTTAATGAAATCGGCACTGGCAAAACTCAGTCTGCTCTGTGGGCCGCAGATTATATGATGAAGATGGGTGTCATTAATAAAGTACTTATCATCTCCCCTTTATCTACACTGGAACGTGTATGGGGTGACGCTATTTTTAAAGGTATGATACACCGAAACCATGTTGTCTTACATGGCACAGCCAAGAAGCGTAAGAAGCTACTGGCTACAGACGTTGACTTCTATATCGTTAACCATGACGGTTTCTCTATTATATCTGATGAAGCAATAGGTATGTTTGACTTAGTTATCATTGATGAAGCGGCTGTCTATCGCACACCTAACACAACACGTTTCAGACTATTCAGTAAATGGATGAACTCTAACCCTGATGTTAGGTTGTGGCTTATGACTGGCACACCTACACCTAACAACCCTACTGACGCATGGTCCCTTGCCAAGTTAGTTGATAGTCCTTATGCACCACGTACATACGGTGGGTTTCGAGATCAGGTAATGCAGAAGTTAGGGCGGTGGTCATACCAACCTAGAGAGACTGCACTTGACACAGTGAAACATGTTCTACAACCAGCAGTAAGGTATACGCGTGATGAGTGTTTTGATTTGCCACCTACTGTGTACCAGACAAGAGAGGTTAAGCTAACACCAGAACAACAGATGCACTACGACAGAATGATGAAAGCATTTATTACTGATGTAGCTGGTGGTGAGCAGATCACCGCAGTTAACGAAGCTGTAAAGTTACAGAAGCTAGTACAGATAGCTTGCGGTGTAGCTTATAATGATGCTGGGGAAAACGTCGAGCTTGATTGTAAACCTAGGGTTCGTGCGGTGTTGGACACTATAGAAGAAGTTGGAGGTAAGGTTATTGTATTTGTTCCCTTGACAGGAACTTTACATATGCTAGAAAAGGAACTGTCAAAACATTACACAATTGGTGTAGTTAACGGAGCAGTTACCAGTAAGAAACGTAATGTTATATTCCAAAGTTTTCAAGAGCGTTCTGATCCTAAGATTATTCTAGCTCACCCTGCTACTATGGCACATGGGCTGACGCTAACAGCGGCTTCATCCATCATCTGGTACGGCCCGATAACAAGTAACGAACAGTATGTACAAGCCAACGGGCGTATAGAAAGAATTGGTAAGCGACATACTTCTAACGTAGTCCATATAGAAGCTACGAAGCTAGAGCGTAAAATGTATAAACGCCTTGAGAACAAGCAACGGCTACAAGGGCTGTTGCTAGACCTGATACAACAAGAACAAGAGGAGTAGATATGTCAAAAGAATTAACAGTAGATGCTGTCATTGATACTTACATTAAGTTAAGAGCGCAGAAAGAAGTGGTCGAAGCTGATGTTAAGGACCGACTAGCTGGCATCAAAGAGAAGATGCTTAAGTTAGAGGCTTGGATACAGGCTAAGTCTGAGGAGACAGGTGTCAAGTCTTTCAAGACTGATGCAGGTACAGCGTTCATGTCCACCGCTGATTTCGCTAGCGTTGGTGATTGGGATGCAGTCCTTGACTTTATTAAGACACACGATGCCTACGATATGTTAAACAAAGCTGTCAATAAAAAGGCAGTGCGTGAATACATTGATGCTAATGGGGCTATCCCAAGTGGTGTAAATTTTGGCACTAAGATTAGTGTCAGCGTACGCCGCCCAACTAAGAAGGCTTAAAGGTATGGAGGCTGTAATGAAAGTCTATGCCATATCTAACGGCTTCCTACTGGAGACAGTTACAGGGGAGGCTACTACTACGTATGCTAAAGATGCTGTAGGTATTGCAGAAGAGATTATAGCACAACAAGCCCGTGCAAAGCTGGATGTCCCAAGACAACAAGAAATGTTTACGGACGTTGACCTTGGCACAAAGCCCAAGACATAGGTAATAACATGGAAACTATACCTCGCATATCACTTAGAAGCTCTATGTTTAATACTGTTGTAGACGGTGAGGTTTCAATCATCTCGACCGACGCTATAGAAGTTGTTGTAGTCGGTGCAAACCCAAACTTATCTAAGGCTTGGTATTCAGACGAATGGAGTCTTGACTCTAGTAATACCACCCCAGATTGTTTTACTTTAAATGGGTTAAAGCCTGACACCAAAAGCCTACAGCCACAAAATGATTTGTGTGCTAGTTGCCATAGAAACTCATGGGGTAGCAGGGTTACCCCTCACGGTACGAGAACTAAATCTTGCGCTGATAAGAAACGGTTAGCCGTTGTTCTTGCTGATGAGCCAGAGGGTATGGTCTATCTGCTAGAAGTCACAGCAACTTCTCTTACAGAATTAAATAAATACGACAAACAACTTAAAGGGAGAGGGATTGCGTCTGACATAGTAAAGACCAGTATATCTTTTGCTCCCAACGTTTCCTTTCCAAAACTTAACTTTAAGTTTGGTGGGTTTATTAACGACGAGACTCAGCCTGCAATAGATAAACTATTCGGGTCTGAACAGGTTAAACAGATAACTGGTGAGATACCTGTGCGTGTTTCAATCTCATCTAATCAACTTCCTGTTGCATCTGACTTTGGTTTTGAAGATGAGACAGGGTTTACAGTGAACTTAGGAGGTTCCTACTACAATGAATAAAACTTTTACTACACCCAAAGGCGTTGCTTACTTCCCATATATTAGTCAGCCTGACACTAAGTTTGATGAGGCTGGAGTATATAAGGTTAATCTTTGCATACCTAAAGCAGAGGCAGAGCCTGTTATTAAACTTATTAACGCGGAAATTCTTAGTGGTATTAAAGGGGTAATAGAGAAATCTAAGAAAGAAGTTAAACAAGCTCCTGTGCCATACCATGACGAGGTGGATGATACTACTGGTGAGCCTACTGGTAACGTCATTATAAAATTTAAATCAAAGGCCGCATATAAACCTGCTGTATTTGATAGTAAGGGTAACATGATGACCTCTCATAATATCTATGGGGGTTCAGCCATAAAGGTAAATGGCTCTATTGCTTTTTATTCTAGCCCCTCAATTGGAGCAGGGGTTACACTTAGACTAAGAGCAGTGCAGATCATTGAGTATGTTGAAGGTGCTGATGGTGCTACCAAGTTTGGGTTTGATTCAGAGGATGGATTTACTGTTGAAGGTCCGGCTGCGGAGATTAAAGACACTCCAACCGTTGTCGAAGCAGCACCGGTATTTACACCGACACTCGTACCAGAACCTGTTGCACAGCCTGTACCTACACCTGCACCTGCACCAGTTGTAGTAGCAGAGGAGCCTGTTGCCGCACCTGTTGCTGACGCTAGTACCGCTGGTCTAGCTGATGAGATCACTGCACTAATGGCGCAAGTGGAGGCAGATGATGCCTAACACAGAAGAAGCAAAGCCCATTGACTTTAATGGTGTTGAGGCTCTTCGGAAACATATGTTACTTAACGCATCTCAAATGGCTAAATTTCTTGGGGTGTCTCGAGTGACATATGGAGGCTGGATTAAAGGAAAGCCTATCCGCAAGGGAAACAACCTGATGGTACGTGCGGCACTAAAGAAACTGTTCGTACTGGTAGCTGATGATGAGCAACCGTGGCCTGCTCCAGAGGTAATTGCTATGGCTCCAGCGCAACGGTTCAATACGTTACTTGAGTTAACGAAAGAAGAAGAGTAACATCTATATTCGAGGGGGGCTTCGGTCCTCCTCAGAATATAACATGGGGAAATATGTCAATGGATACGCTAAGTTTTCTTAAGCGTGTTCTCCCAGCCGAAGGCTTCTACTGTGCGACTGTAATAAACAACGGCTCTGTCTCACAACAAACGTTCTTCGGTTCCGTGGAGGAACTCGCAACCAACTGTAACCGCTTTGATGAAGCTGGCAACAACACATACTACGCAACATCAACATTTAAAACTAAATTTAACCGTACTCAGGACAACACTAAACTATCTAAAACTCTATTCTTAGATATAGACTGTGGCCCTGATAAAGTAGATCAAGTCGATAAGAATGGCGATCCGGTACCAGACAAGGGTTACCCTAGCCAAGCTCTAGGTCTACAAGCTCTACTAGATTTTATCAACGTCACTAAGATGCCAGAGCCTTTGATCGTATCGTCTGGTCGTGGACTTCATATATACTGGGTGCTTGATAAAGCCCTGCCTAAGAATGAGTGGCAACCACTAGCTGATGCGTTGAAGGCTACGTTTAAAGTGAATGAGTTTCTGTTTGACCCTGCGGTTACAGCAGACAGCGCAAGGGTGTTGCGTCCAGTAGGGACACATAATCCCAAGAATGGTAAGGAAGTTAAACTTTTACGTGACGCCCCGGACTACGATAAACAAACACTCCAGAACATCTTGGGGGCTGTAACACCAACTACAGCGCCGAGCGCTGTACATTCAGCCCCTACGTTTGAGATCAAACAAGACTTTGAACCATCAAATCCTGACACTATTTATAATAGTTGCCAGCAGGTACGGTGGGGTGTGGACAATCAAGATAAAGTATCAGAGCCTATGTGGTATAGCCTGATCGGTATTGCCGCACACTGTCAGAATCCAGAAGAGACAGCTAAGAACTGGAGCATGAACCACCCAGATTATAACGAGGCTAGCACACTTAATAAATTACGTCAGTGGCAAGCACGGACTACAGGACCAGCAACCTGCAAGAAGTTGGAGGAGGATAAGCCGAAGGGCTGTGACAAATGCCCATTGAAGGGAAACATTACGTCGCCAGCTATGTGTGGTAGGGTGTATAAAGAAACCAAGATGGCGGCAGATGCTCCTGATGAAGTGGCTCATAGGGTTAGCCCTCCTAAACCATTCAAGGTATCTGGTGATATTATAGTGCAGGCAATAGATGGCACAGAGGTAGAAATTTCTCCGTTCCTTATATACCCAGTAGGTTATGGGCGTGACGATAGCTTAGGCTACGAGACCGTACGATTTAAATGGAAGAGGCCACATGAAGGATGGCAAGACTTAGTATTTAGGCAAGCACATCTCAACTCTAAGAGCCGAGAGTTCCCCACTGTTATTGCAGATCAGGGGATAGTTCTTAAGACTGAGAAGCAGATACAAGGATTTCAATACATGCTACGTGGATACATGGACGAACTACGCAAGACTCAATCAATGTCTAACATTCATGGGGTCATGGGATGGAAGGATAACTTCAGCCAATTTGTTATTGGCGAACGTTTATATAAACGGAAAGAAGACGGCACTATAACTGTAGAAGATGTGTCCCTGTCATACTCTGCGTCTAACATGGGCAGTAAGATGTACAGCATGGCTGGCTCTGCTGACGCATGGACAAGTGCTACCAACGTGTTGCAGACAGCAAACCTACCACATCATATATTCGCAATTAACAACTCTCTAGCCGCACCACTATGGGCAATGATTGGTCTTAAAGGTGTGACCATTTCCCTGTTTGGTCCGTCAGGTAGTGGTAAATCTATTGCCCAGTTGTTTATGCAGAGCGTATGGGGTAACCCAGACAAGCTACATTTTGCGGCTAAGTTCACGCACAATGCTTTGTTTAACAGGTTGGGTACATATTGTAATCTGCCTATGACTATAGACGAAGCGACCATGATGGAGGACGTAGGTAATTTCTGTTACTGGGTGACACAAGGTAAGGACAAGCAACGACTCACACGCACTGGCGGTGAACGAGATGCCAAAGAGTGGGCAACAAGTGTGACAGTATCCACCAACATATCTTTTGCTTCCAAGATGGCGGCATCAGGCATAGAGACTAGCGCACAGATGGCAAGGCTATTAGAGATAGAGATGCCCCCTCATAAATTATTCAAGGAGACTAGTGACGCAGGTCGTAAGTTCTCAGAGTTTTTATCAGATAACCACGGAGTTGTTGGTGACCTGTTAATGAAAGAGTACTTACGTTTAGGTAAGACTGAGTTGAAGAGACGTATAGCTGAGACTACGCTTCAGTTTGCAAAAATATATGGGCTTAAATTTGCTGGTGTTGAGCGCTTCTGGGAGGCGGCACTCGTACTACAACATGTTGCCTGCACGATAGCTACAGAGATTGGACTTATATCCTATGACTTTGCTATTGGTATACGGTTAGTTGTTGACCAGATTGAGGGGCTTCGTACTAAGGCAGACGAGAGTCGTATCACTGGGTTTGATATTATTAAAGAATACCTAAACGAGAACGCCGCTGACATTTTAACCATCATGCACACAACCAGTGGTAACATCCCTGCAACCCATGACATTAACCGTGAGCCACGGGGTGAGATCAAAGCACGATTTGATGTGTATCGTAATGCCCCTATGGATAAGTTTGATAAGGGTACAGTGATGCTAGTGCGTAAGAAATTTAAAGAGTACGTAGCTAGCCGTGGGTATGACTACAACGCGTTGTGTCGTGAGGTTGCTGAGGTAGGCGCAGATGCCACACCTCGTACAAAGAAAGTATCTATAAGTAAGGACACTAACCTCAAAGCAGGACAGCATTATGTGCTAGGCATTAACCTTAGTAACATGGAGATGGTAGGCTTCCTTGACATTGCACAACAAGGTGCAGAAGATATGACGCTAGGACAAATCGGGGTAGTGTAGGGGGCTAGATTCTTTCTTCCTCTATCCACTCTAGTTTTTTAAAGTTGTTACCGCTACTTACCAAACAGCTTATCTCATTTGCTATTCCTGTGTGTACAACAGTAAACGAACCTGCATCACTAACGAATACAGTTAGCACAATGCTATTACCAAACACGCCTGAGTATACCGGCTTCTCTTTGAACTTCCTGTCTAGGAATAGAATCACTGCATCAGCAGGAGCACACCGTAGAACAGGTTGTGCTATGACTGTCGGAGCAACGCTGGGGGCCCTTGAAGATTGACACCCTGCCAAGGACAAAAGTATTAACAGTAATGGTGCGGCTAAAGTAACAGCTATAATTAATAAATTCTTGGGGGCCATGCGGCTATCTAACGTTGGTTAACGCGGTCAAGGTTGTCAGGAAGATTGCCTTTTGTATCAAGCCCATACGCAAGCATTAGGTCTTTCTGCATAGCCCGCACTGACTTAGGTGCTGACTTTAATAAACGCCCTGTTGCAGTACGTTTAGCCTCTCTTGCGGAACGGCTTGCAGAAGCTGTGAAGTTACGAATATAGAATGGTGACTTCTTACCAGCATCTCGGTTCCACTCTCTGACTTCCTGTCTAACAAGGCGACGTTCCTTTGCTGTATCAGCTTTGCGGTATCGTGCAACAAAACCTTCTTTAATAACCCTACTGTAATCTCTAGCACGTTGAGTCATACGGTTAATATCGTACTGGGTAGTAGCCGCAGATGGGTAGAACCCTAACATACGAGTTACCATATCAAACGGACCAAAATCTTTAGCTACCACCTGCCCACGTTTATTAGTAATAGTACCATCAGACATAAATATAAAGCTCTCGGCTATAGCTTTAAGACCAGATGAACCTAAACCTGTACGAGCTATATCTTCAAAGCTGGTTACATCAGGCTTTAGGCCAACAGTCTCAGCGGCATAGTTTGTTATTAACGCAGTACCACCTACTATACCCTGCATGGCTGATACTATAGGACCAGCAATATCTGCAAGTTCCCTACCAGTATCAGAGCCAGCAAGGAAAAAAGTAGTACCCGGCAACAAGTTACCGTGGCCTAGACGGTTAGATACTGTTGCGCCTAGCAAGTAATCTCCAAGACCACGCATTAAAATACGAGACGAACCGGGGATCATAGCCTCCGATATTTCTGAAACATAAGCCTCAACCCCTTTAGATTTGATTCCAAACTTCTGCATTAATGTGTCCACCAAATCCATAAAGTCTTCAGCAAATGGTATACCTTTTACACCACTCATCAAAACAAGAAGCCCAAGCATAATCAGACGTTCCCTAGTACCAAGGTTACGCATCAGTTGAACTGTAATAACCACAAACTGCTTATACATATACAGGTACTGAGCAACATTACCACGGGCAAGGTGAGGGCGGTTGTACTGTGCGTAGTTACCTTGGGATGCGTTAACCGCAGTAATTGATCGAGCGTATACGTGCTTTGCCGCATCTGTTTTACCTGTAGCAAAGTCACTTTCCTTTGCCCCAGCTTTTAGCTGTCGTTCTTTTTCCAGACGATAGGAAGCTAGTGCCGTAACGCGTCGGTTATACTGTTCAGTTTTAGAGAATAACTTCATCCACGTTTCAGTCATCCTTGCTAGTTGATTGGATTGTTTACCTGTACGTGACGTACCAACCAGAGCGTTAAACATATTAGGTGTTAGCACACCCTTCTCTGTTAGCGACTGTAGGAACTGTAGCTCATCCCTTGTCATATTGTAGACACGCTCACCTTCTTTCCACACTTTAGGATTTTCTTTAGTGCCGTTAAGTAACACATCAAGTTTGGCCGCAGTACCAGTTACGTCGTCCATCTTGAGAACAGCTTTGATAAGAGACATATCACTGCCTGCTCTGTAGATAGCTGCCGCTGCTGCACTGGGACCAAAGCCACCACCATATCCGGTCTTGTTGTTTATTGTAGATAGGTATGGTATGGCGTGACTACCTAACGAAGTTAAGTTAATAAGGGCTGGAGCTATTGCGCCACCTAATTGCATAGCAGCAGTGACTGTGGCAAATTTACCAAACATCTTACCAAATTTTTCTTCACCAGTAGCTTCAGCAATGTTAGCCGTGTTGTTGTAAAACTCTACTAGTTTATTAGCGTCATCTATATATTGTCCTGCTTTACCTTTTCCGTTTACTTTACCTTCGCTAAGGTCTCTATTTAAAATAATTATATTCTCTTTAGAAGAAGACTCTATGTATGAATGTTGGTATGATGTCATATCCATAAAGGCAAGGTCTGACTTTGCTTCGTTATAACCTTTACGGCTTTTATTAGCTGCGTCTCTGTAAGCATTTTGCCTTCGCTCAAGCTCTCTTCGATTACCATTCCATAGATTAGGCTCCGCAGTTTTATCTGCAACAACACGAGAGACTTGGTGCTTGAACCGGTTCTTACCTGCTATGTGTGTTTGTGTCTCAAGATGCTCTGCTATATTACGCATCATATCATTTTCCCAACCGGGCTGTTGTTTAAACTCCATCCGTTTACGTGCAACAGAATGCTGGCCGGTCATCATTTTTATTAGATTGTCACGATCTTTTTGTTTTAAAGAAATACCAGCGCGTAATAATGTGTTGGCTACATCATCATAGTTTACGCCATTAGCAAGAGTAGAAGTTGAACTAGCAGTGCTACTTTCAGCACGGAATACAATATCATTTACGATGTCCGGATTAATAGTACCGTCTTCATTTGCTTTTTGATTACCGCCTTCTACCCTTATTTTAGTTTCGGTTGTATCATAAGTATTAAACTCTTTATTTAACGCATCACGTATATCATTAGCTTCTTTTTTGCTATTAGTACGCGTGTAATACAGCATTGACTTAACGCTTTCGTCAAGGTCAACAGGTACTTCTTTACCGTTTTCTATTCTATAAGCCTGAACACGAACCTGAAATTTCCCCCTGCGAACAAATGGTACATACGAAGTAAGCATTTCGTTTATAGCTTTGTACTCAGCGTTAATTAATTGTGAGTTTGAAATTTCTAAATCTTGAATTGTTCTGCGAGCATCCAGTTCTCTTCGCTCACTTAATTGAGCTTTGTTAAGAACTTTTAGCTTTTCTACTAACTCAGAAAAATCTTGTGGGAAATCTTTATCTTTACGGAACGCTTCAAGACCAGCGTCGTTAGGGTCAGAAGACCCGTTGATCCAGTCATTTAATTTACGGTCTCCGTTCTTACTATCCATAACGCGCATAGCTTGGTATATAAATACTCTAGCTGCTTCAATAGACTCAGGATTCCACTCAAACTTGTTGCCTTTTGTTATAGGTTTAGCCTGATATAATTTACTGTGGATAGCAGATAGCTCATGCAGTATACGACCTTGCTCTGGAGTTAATTTATTTTTTCTTACAATGTCGTCTATCTCTATTTTCTGAGAGCCAAGCATACCTATAACTTTATCTTCGTAAACCATTATAGAGGCTTCATTTACGGCATTACGTTGCTCAGTGTATAACCTCCATACCCGATCAGTAATTTTAAAATCAGGCTTATATATTCTGGGGCCTCCTTTAATTATATTACCTGCATCATCTTTCTTTGGGGTTCTAAGACCAGCTTCAAACTGTTTACGGGTAACGCTACCGGCATCTATAACTTTTTTAATAACCTCTTCATTGCGGGTTACTGCACCTTCTGGGCTAATATTTAACAGGCTACCTTGTTCCCGTATAAGTGCCTCAGAGCCTTCTTCATAGCGGAATAAACGTGCCTCCTGTAGCAACTGGTTAGCTTGGTCACGCTCAAACTTTTGAGGAGGTGGTCCATTCTGCCAATCATTCTCGTTTTCTTTTGTAACTTTTTGCCTAGTACCAGTAAGGATACGTGATACAGGATCGTAACGATGAGAAAAGTTAGTCTTATCATTTAGAATAGTTTGTAGCCGTTTGACATGCTCAGACTGGTTTTCAAAAATTTTATATAGTTCTTGCAGGCCACGGTTGCGGATAGCTTTCTGGTCTAATGTCTGTAGTATTTCTGCGAACCGTCCAAAGTTAGTAGCAAAGTTGCTGACAGTTGCAGAAAGTTTTCCAACGTTTGTATCGATACCTTCAGCAGATGTCATATCTCCTGCAATATCTGTTAGGGTAGACCATAGCCCTTCACTACTAACCTGACCGGATAAAATTTTATGGGAGAACGCTGAGCTAGCTAGGTTGTCTGATGAACGTCCCTCAACGTAACGGTCCTGTATGTCCATTAGGTCAGAGTATATACCGTTTGCAGAGACATCACCTGTTGTTCCATTGCGTAGCATACGCCGAGACTGGTTAACATAATAGCGGGCCATATCGTCAGAGAACTTAACTCCAAGTTTATTAAGGAACGTTTTAATAGCGTTCCACACTCTCATAATAGTTTGAGATTCAATGACCCCTGCAAGATCAGCCACAGCTTCTTCTACAGCTTCAGTCTTATTCATATTATATACTGACATACGACGGATAGCTTCTGCACGAATACGAGGGTCAGTATCGTATATGTTATCCATCAGTGTTTTTAACTTAGCCTTTGGCATAATAGATGCTAGACCAAAGTGCCCAATAATTTCGTGGCCTAGAACAAATGCAAGGTGCTGTTTATTCTTAATGTTATTGCGGAAGATAACTACAGTGTTGCCAAAAGAATGAGCTGCTGTATTCTCATTAATAATATTTTTATTGTCAGGACGAGAAGCTACAGCCTCTCTATATTTCTTTGGGTATTTTTTCTTAAACTCTGCAAGATCAGCAACATTCATAACAAGTGGTTTCACTTTTTTGTTTAGCCCTTTAACCACTTTGTTTATATAAGTCCGTTGAGAGTTAGTAGGCATAGGCTGAGTAATAGGTCTTCCTGTTTCTATATTAGAGTTACGACCTTCAACAGGACGAGTGTCAGCTATATCTAGCTTTTCCTGTGTAGACTGCTCAGCAGAAGTTGGACGCTTTAACTTACCATTCTCAATAGTAGTTGTATTATTAGGGAACCAATCACTAAGTGGCGCACCTTCAACTACAAAGCTAAGGTCTGCACCATCTGCAACTAAACTGGAAACTCTACTAGCAAATGCTTTAGGACTATTTTGTAAAAACGCAATAGTTTTTCTGTTGATAACGGGGTCACTAATCATATCAAATAAAGCAAAAGTAGCTAAGTCAGCTTGACCACTTCTTTTACTTGACTCTTTTACTTCAGCAACAATATCTTCAACAGTAGCATCAGGGTTACTGCCCAAACTTTTTGTTATATCGTTAATACGAGCACTAGGTTTAGTGGGGACAACATTGTTTTTAGCTATTACAGCTATAGTATCTATGTACCAACCCATATCTAAGGCAATGCGCACCCAGTCTCGTTCTACCCCTGCAACCCCGTCTTTTGTGGTAGTAAATGTTTTTCCTAATGTACTGCCGGAAACAAGATATTCGTCAGCTAACTCTAGGAAAACTTCTCTTGACATAGCGAGTTGTTTTGGTGACTCCCATAGTATACCAGTGCCTTCAGGCTGGTTAATTAAAGCAGCCATCTCGTTCCACCATACGTTTTTCTTACCAGTAGGTGGATTAAACAATACATCCGTCATTAGGATGCGAGCACCTTTTTTAAAGTCAAGTTCTTCTGTACGGCCAGCGGCTGTTTCCATAAGCCCTTTGGCTAACGTTAACCGATCTTCGCCTCTTCCTAATGTGTTAGGGTCTTGGTTAAGATTTATCGTGGGCTGAGATGCTTCTGGTTTCTTATCCGTAGGTATTAAACGTATTTGGCGTTGTGTTGGGTCCGTCAAACTAAGTCTAAACTCTGCTCCGCCGGGAGCTATTGCTCCTTCAGGAAAATTCTGCCACTCATCAGTAGCCTCAAAAATTATATCAGCGGGTTGTTGTTTTTTCCTGACAGCGGGTTCCGGCTTAACCGGTTCAGATGGCTTCGTCTTTTTCTTTTCACCTTTTGGGTCTTCGACTTGCTGCCCCGCACCTTTTGTACCACGTTTAAGGGCTGCTGCTCCTTTTGGAGTTGGCTTAGAACCTGCGGGTTGTTTTGGCTTAGCCACTTTTGCTGAGCTTGACTTCTTACTCCGGGTTTTAGCTTTGGCTTTTTTGCTTGCATCTTTCTTCCCTTCAGGTAAGTCCATCTCCGTCTGGGCTTCATTCTCAAAACGTTGGGCTTCATTCTCAAAACGTTGGGCTTCTAGGTCTTCAAGTAATACGCCATCGTTATTAACAATGTTAGGGTGGTTACGTTGTATCTCAGCAACAATCTGCGC
>Ga0209337_1001076_pt1 | contig 21156 bp, 37 predicted proteins | sample LinPmetageLP53_FD_184044 | JGI IMG/M metagenome (GOLD analysis project Ga0209337, IMG submission 184044) | Marine viral communities from the Pacific Ocean - LP-53 (SPAdes) (version 2) | ecosystem: Environmental > Aquatic > Marine > Oceanic | place: Pacific Ocean | collected 2010-02-08 | reverse complement strand
GCTTATTTACAAGATAGCTAATCTAATAAGTGCTTGTCTTAAACAAGGTGGCATCAAAAGGTCTTTTCTTTTTTAAAAATGTAGAGTGCTGTTTGACTAGAACAGGTGGCTCTACGGTTAGTCAACTAGCAAATAAGCTTAAACGAGGATCTAAGGCTAACATTTTCTCTCTTTGTTTTATAGATACAGGATCTTCTCCTTCAACTATAACAGAGGGTATGTCCACTTTAGCTTCTTGTTTGGCTAATCCGCCAATTGCATTTGCCTGTCTGTCAGGTGGAGCTTCTTGTTCTGCTAGATTCATCAACTCTTGTAGAGTATCTGATCCTATAGCGTCAGTTGCTTTAGCTGTCATAACAAACTCTCCGTCCGATAACCTTGCGGGTATCGAATCAGAAACTGGTGTTCCGGGTCCATCGACTTGTCCTGCTCCTGAGAATTCAGAGGCTGTCTCAATTACTTTATCAACGATGATACTTAATTCATCATCTTGACTTAGTGCATTCATTAGGTAGTCTTGTTCTTCCGGTTGTAAGGCTTCGCTTATTACGAAGTCTGTATAATCTGCTTCCATCTCTTCATCGGGAACCATGCCTTCTTGTGGCATCGTTTCTTCATACTCACCATGAGTAGCTCCCGGCATTTCTGTTCCGTCAGGCATTGTGTGTGTTGGTATTTCTTCTTCCATTATTCCTGACATTTGTGCGTCTAGTTCTCCGCCTTCTGCTTTTGGTTCTCTTAAGTCCTTCAATCTAGCTAGTTCTGAATTAGGTCCTTCTAACTCTACGAGTCTCTGTTCTAAAGTTTCATTTAGATACCTACTATCAATCTCATTTTCTTGCATTGCTCTATAATCATCACGATCATACTCCAATCTTACAACTCCTTCATCGTCTTTTAATGATTCTAACCACGCATCTGTTTCATTATTATGTTGTTTTAAGTCTTTCTCTAGCTTTTTAATCTCAGGATCTTTCCTATGCTTCTTTACAAGCTTACTTACTAATCTAGATACAAGACCACCGCCTACATAGCCTTCTCTATTAGATTTTAATTCCGTAGTTATTTCTTGTAGTTTTTCTCTAAGCATTCTCTTTTCCTCTATTAAGCGCTTCCTGCACCTGCTCCTTCAATTGCATTAAGCGCACCAGAGAATTCACTCTCCCCTGACTGCGGTACATTTCCAATTCCGATGTTGCCACCACCATTGCCTGTAACTCCAAATCCTTGAGGTCCTGCAGGTGTTCCGTCACCGCCTCCCATAGGAGCTTGTTGTGGGTTATTGGCTTGAGCTTCCGCGCTAGGTTCTTGTTGAGCATTTTGCATTCCTATTATTTGTGCCATCATAGCTGCTTCTTCTTGATTGTTTAATAATTCATCAGGATCAAGATCTAAGCTATAGGCAAGTTCACTTATTAATTTAGAGATTTTAACAAACGGAGCAACTGCCGGATTTTGTACAGTTTGTAAGAATGTAGTCAGCCTTTGTGATCGTACTTCTTTTTGCATTAAACTGTTTGTTCCTGTTGCTCTTACTTCTAAATCACCTTTAACATCTAACATACCTTCAAAGAATTGCATATTCCATTGGAAGTATGCTTCACCTAAAGGTTTAAGTAGAAAATCATCTAGGTTTTTTACTACTGTTTTTACATTTAAACTAGCAGCACCTAGTAACATTGACATACCTGATGCTGTTCTTGTCATACTTTGTACTCCTGTTTGTCCGTGTGAGTAGGATGGTATACCTGTTTGTTCATCTGATAGTTGTCTAAACTTATCAAACATCATCATATTTTCATTTGCAGTACTAGGAAACTTAAGTCCGTGTATAGCCTGTCCGGGCATTCCTGCTTGTCTACGGAATATTTTGCCGGGATATATCTCCATTGACTGTCCTCCGACCAATGCAGATTCGTCTACATCAAAGACTAATGAACCGGATAGTGCTAGATTGTCTATAGCCATTCTTGCATGACCGTTCATGATTTGTTGTGAATCATCCATGTTTTCTGCTACACCAACACCAAAGAAATTATATGGGTTTCTTTCAAAAGGAAAAGAATGATAAGGTATTCGGTATGGTGTGAAAGGATTAATTACAGCTCTTAGTATTTTATTACCTGTAACCCATGCGTTGATTTGTATTTCATCTAACTCATCTACATCTTCAGAAAGTTCAATGCCTGCTTGTCTAGCACTTTCTGCATCCATAACTCCCCAATACTCCAACACTTCATAGTTTGTATTTTCTGCTGTTTCGCTTTGTGTGCTGTCTCTAAGTTGTGCTTCATAGTATTTTTCTTCATAGTTTGCACCCATTAACAAACATTCTCTAATTGCATCTTCATCGAAATAAGGCAGATGTCTTAATGCTTTAAGTTGGCTTCTATTCATCTTGTGTCTATGAATAATAAACTCACACTCTTCTGTATTAGTAGCAGAAGGATCAGGAAAAAAATCCCAACAACTTACAAATTCAATACGAGGAACACGGACACTAATAGGTTTATATTCTCTTTTGCCATTCTCAGTATTCCACTTGTGTAATTTTTTATCGAAATTAAATGGTCCTTTAATAACACCTGTTCCTAATAAAGCAGATTCTAATAAAGCACTTCTAATTTCTGCAGCTCCGTTTGATTCTTCTATCTGATCATGTATCAGCTTCTGCATTCTTCTTGCAGCTTTTTGAGCAGGAGATATTTCAGGTATCTCAGGCATTGGTACGAAACCGCTTTTAAGAAGTCCTGCGTCTTCTAATTGATTTTCTATTGACTCTTCAAATAATCCGTTACCTAATGTAGCTCCGGCTTTTAATGTCTTACCATCTCCTGTGTACCCAACATCATAAGGATTTTCAATTTGTTCTTCTTCTTCTTGGGGTTCGGTTGATGGGGATTCAATACTAGGTGTAGGATTTTGCGTGTCTAGATGTGCAGAGGCTCTTTCTCCTTCAGGAAGTTTAGTTTCTGTAACACCGATAGGAAAAGTTCCTGTGCCAAAGACAACATCAAGTAGTTGACCGAAGGCTGCCAACACTTTTGTTTTAGTAATCTTAACAAACACACGAGACTTCTCAGATTCTCTGAACTGTATTTTCTTACCATAGAGTCCTCTATAGTTCTGATAAGCTTTGATCCACCGTTTTTCATCGGCTGATCTTGCATCTTCAGCCACTTTAAATCTATCTTTAATAATTCCAACCAAGCTTGTCATTTGATCAAACTCTAAATTTAAAGTCTTTCCTGCTTCGCCTTCTACTTCTTCGTAGATTTCGTTAGCATTTAATAGTGTGTTGTCTTGTTCTGCCATTTATTAATATCCAAATTCTGAATCAGAAGGCTCATATGGTCTTCGTTTTAAATCAAGTAGCCTGTCGTGTGGACTATCCATTCTCGGTCTACTCATTAACATATAACGCAAAGCATCATATGCGTGGTCGGAAGTGTTTGTGTCTACATCTTCCGGTCTAGTTTTACTTAGGGGTATACTTTGTAGTTCTCTAATTAAGTTAGGACAAGTATTAAAAATTTGTAGTTTTGGTCTTCCAGTTGTATGATTCTGTTTAAGATGCTCATGTATCTGAACCTTTCCTGCTAATCTATTCTTATCTGCTCTTCTTAGTTTATGCCCACTTTTCTGTAATGTTTCTCCGATAGTTGGTCCTGTATAACCTGTTCTTGCCCATGCCGAAGTATCTAGTACACCTTGAATAGATTTAGATTCTCCTTCTTCAAAGTCTGTTATCCTAGCAGCGAGTGCTTCACCTGTTAGACCTTTTTGGTATAATTCTCTATATATAATGATGGTCTTATCTTCAGGATCTACGACTCCCCATAAGCAACAGCTTTCGGAAGCATATCCATAATCTATTCCTTTAAATCTTTCCCACCAAATAGGTAGACCATACGGAACAATTACATGAATCTCAGGCTCAAATTCTGCAAAGGCTGCGCCTTCTGCTATATCCCAATTACCTTCTAGTAGTTGTCTTCGTTGAACAGGAGGCAAAGACATTAACATCTTTTCGTACTCTCCGTCCTCTGCTAAGTATGGATTATCTGTTAATCTAGCAGGAATAAACTTTCTTGTTAAACCGTCCTCACCTTTAAAAGTTTTATTGTGTTCTGACGATTCAACATATCTTTTCTTTACCCATTGTGCGCCTATGCCACCCGGATTTGCTGTACAGCGTAAGTAAGTCTTAATGCTTGGATCTGTTGTTCTTAGTCTTGAGGCTAAGTAATTCCAAGCAAACTCTGTAGGAAGATGTGTTATCTCATCAAAACCTATCCAACTGTATGCTTGTCCTTGATAACGATATACATCTGCATCTCGTTCCAAGAAACCAAACTCTATCTTTGCTCCGCTTGGAAAGTTCCAAAGTTTTTCAACTTCTTTAAACTTCGCACCCGGAAATGCTTTAGGATAAAGTTCTCTACTCTTATCAATCAACTCTCTTAATTCAGGCATTGATCTTCTAAGTATTAAAGCTCTGTGCGCTTTTGCATGACAATAGCGTAGAGGATCTATTAACATGGCAAAACTTTTCCCACCACCTGCAGCACCTCCGTAGAGTACATCCTTTTCACCTGCCGCTAAGAAATCTGTTTGTGGACCTTCGTTTGGCATGAAAGCCACCTTAGATCCTGTCTCTTCTAAATGTTCTTCTATCTTATCGACAGATTGAATATTAGATTCTTTCTTTTTGAGACTATGTTCTGCGTTTGCTAATCTCTTTTTTAAAGTCTTTATACGATCTTTCGGTTTTGTCTTAGACCGTGTTAGTTTTGTCATTTGTATTTTCTTATAGTATAGAGGCTTATTTAGCTTTTGTCAAGTAAAGAATTAGATTTTTTATATTTCTTATCTACTAATTTTTTTAACCCCATACGAGACATGGTGCGTTCAGTCTCTGCTTCTAACCAATCTACACCTACTCCTAGACTAATTTCATTACGGCTTACGGCTGTCGCTACTTCGTCTAACACTTCTATTTCATTGGGTATCGGTTTTAAATAACCTTTTATATTTGGATCTATCTTATATCCAAAAGGTATTGTTGAGCTTCTTTTTCTTATATATCCTTCAGGTATTAGATTCATCTTTGTCTGCCTTTTCTTGTTTCCTTTTCCTTTCTTCTTCGTTTTTTATATTTATATATGTTTGGTTTACTCTAATTCCCGGTGCGATATTGATACAAAGATCTTTATCTTCACTTAGTTCCCATTCTTTCTTGCGCCAAATCTTAGTCATGGATGCATTAAAGTTGAAGTTTTCTTTTTAGACTTAGCCTTTTTCTTTTTAGCTTTGCTCTCAGAAGCATTCAGTCTGCGCATGGCAGTTGTATAAGCTTCGTTCTGTTCTGTTGTAGGATCATCTGCAACATAGTGTCCTTTTTTATTTCTAGCACGAACAGTTACTGTTTCTTCTTTTATACCTAGTATATTTTCTTTAAAACATTTAGTTAAGCCAATCTCTTTTGCGTAGTATACCATCATGATACTCCTTTAATTATTACCATTTTACTTTATCTGCCCAATAAGCGGCTGACATCTTACCTTTCTTTATATTTCTACCATGCCTAGCTTTAAAACTTTTACGCTTGGCTTTCATCTTAGCTGATTCACCTGCCTTTGGTGCGCCTGCTGTAGAAGCACCTTGTTCACCGAAACGAATTGTTTTAATCTTATCGCCTACTTTGGCTACAACAACATGAGACTTCTTAGGGTGACTAGGAGTTCTCTTAGGTTTATTAAAACCACTTACTCCTGCTCTTGTTAATCGACTGTCTTTTTTCTTTGGCATTATTTAATTCCTCTTCGTTGTAGTTCTTTTATGCATTTAGCTTTTCTTTTCGGCACAGCATTGGTAGATTTAATGTAATCAAACAAGTCTTTCTTTGCCGTACCTTTTATATAGTGATGTTTAATTGTTAGTTCTTTTGAGAACCTATCGTAGTTCTTTTCGCTTGGTTTAAATTTGGTTGGCGGCATCAGTCAAAACAAACACAAGGTCTTCTACCACAAGAATCACAATGTTCAATCTTACTTATCTTTCTTTCATTAACATCTTGTTGTACTCTACGCATCGTAGGCTCTAGAGCATTACAGAATATAAAAGGAAAGATAGCGTGGGTAGTCATACAACCTATGAGTCTTATAAACTTATAGATTATTTTAAAAGCATAACCCATATGCTCAAAGTAAGTCTCATCAACTTCTTGTAGATGTTTCCAATTCATCATATTTGTTCCTTAACCATCCTGTGTATGTGTTGTAGTAGTCTTCGAAAGTTTCAAAAGGTATTTGTCCATGTTCTAATCTTTCATGACAATTGGAATCGTATAGTCTCATACAATAACTTAGGAACTCTTCACTATTCTGATTCGACATCTACTACCTCTGCGTCTATCATTCTTTTTTCGGGAAGCAAGAAGATGCCTCCACCCCCACTATGAGTTATGTCTAGTCTTTCGGACTTGACAACACCCACTCGATCTAATACGGATTGCGCTGCTTGCAGTTTATTTCCTGCTTGCGGTATAGGACGATCTGAATCCATGATCTCAAGGAGCTTAAAAGCTGCTTTCGGAGCAGACTGCGCTAGTATTTGTTGAGTGATATCGAGTACTTCTTCCTTTAAAGTTTTTAAAAGATGATAGTGAGAGCTTTTATAACCTGCTATCTTAGCGGCTTGTGCGGCATCTCCTTTAGTTTCTATTAAACAATCGAGGAATAACAGTTGTTTCTCTGTTAGTTTCCTTTCAGTCTTTTGATTGATGTTGGCTAATTGACTCATTACATCTAGTATACACCCATCTGCAGGTTTGTCAAGGGATAAATTAAAATAAATAACACTTGACAAAACGCACATCCAAGTATATAATAACTTTAGTTGCCAATCGGTCAACCCCTATATCCACCCCCCTCTATACTAGTAGTTCTACGCAACTCACTAGCGGTAAGCTTGTGTGTTTGTTAAGCGCTTTAAAGCTTTTAATAGCGCCTTAAGTGGTTGACAGTTATATCCTTAAATTTAGTATGAGTATTACATATATACCGGTGTACCCCCTATGGTCTACTGCCCTCCCCACACTTTACAGGACTTGTAGGACACATATTATTATTCACTAGCTTACAAGTCCTGTAAAGTGTAATAACTTCAAGAAGTTATTGGTGTCTCGCTTAAGAAACCTGCATAGTTTTTTAACTTTATAAACTTTGTAAACTTTCTAGCTTGATAAATTTGTTAGCAAGTTTACAAATGTCTGAGTTTTATAAAGTTAATAAACTATAACCAAAGACTATAAAGCGTAGCAACTTCTTTTAAAATACTTGGTTATTATAAGAAACAATATAAAAAGACTACAAAGATTTTAACATCTAGATGTGCGTGAGTGCTATGAAGGCAAGAACAAAACAAACCCTTCATATAAAATCTTTGTAGTCTTTTTAATTCTATATTCTTTCTTCGTACCTTTATATTAGTATCAAGTATTTTAATAGCGAAGGCTACTCGAAAAAAGAATGTTACGATGTAAAATGGTCGTTCGTTAAAGTCAACATAAAAATCAAAACCCATAAAGACTTCCTGAAGATGAGAAAGCTTTATAGCTTTCCATTGATTAGGAAGTACAGGTTTTGTCCTTTCAGGAATAAAGATTAGAAATTTATTTTTATGCTTAAGCATATAAAAAATTGATAATCTTTATATTTTTATGTATCATGCTGAAGCAGCATTTGACTTTAACGAGCCTAAGAAATTCTAAAGGCTTCGTACTATTTCTGTTAGCGTTATTCCCGCTACAAATAATTTAAAAAGAATACCCCAAAGGCAGTAATTTTTAAAATCATTGTGCGGTTCTAACAGAAAAAGGACGAGAATTTCTTACATTTTGCTAGAGGTAGATGAATTTATAATTTAATTATTTAGGAGTTTGAGTATGAGAATAAAAATAAAACGAGTGGCGAAGGAGCATGGGGTGGCTAAAGCTTTCATCGTCCAAATAGATAATAGAAAGTTTCCAAGAGAACATGGCGGTTGGTATTTTTGTCCTACTAGGGAGAATGCTATAGAAATGGCTTTGTTTGATTGGAAACTTTTAAGAAACTTTATCGGAGAACACAATGCAAAATATTAGAATCCATTTAGTATTTGCAGACGATGAAGTCTTTGAATTTGATACCTTTGATAGTGCATTACAATATCTAGAGTTGATTCATGAAAATAAGCCACCTCAAGAGAACTGTGATCTATACGGTATCTCAATTTTATCAAACCTTGTAATGAGTGGACTGCCTGCTCATGAACAAGTAATATTAATTAGGCAGTTCGAGCGATGTATTTCGTTTGATAAAATAGGAGTGTAAAATGAGTTCTACACATGAACAAATTTTAGAGAAGAGCGGTAAAGAAGAGCCTACTATGAAACAGGCTTCAACTATTATAGGTAAGTACAAAGACCTATTAAGAAAAGGAATCCTCAAGAAACACGAGGCTCTTCAAGGCGCTAAGACTTCCGACTTTCCTTACTTTGCAGGAGTACGCATATTTCCTTTGCATTATCTTAATACTTTTAGTGTTGCCAACAACATTAATCGTGGGGATGCAAGTAAGTTGATACGAGATGCGTATGACGGTAAGTTCGATAAGACTTGGATTAAACCTTTTTTGGATTCTGCTAATTCCTACAAAAAAGTAGTTAAGTAAGTCTTTAAACCCTAGTAACTAGATTATCTTGAGACATTTCTCCAAACTGAAAGCACAGAAATAGATCTCATATAGTTTAGTTATTAGGGTTTTTTTTATGTTTCTGTTTATTTAAGAGCGCTCGACACCAACAACTTCTTGAAGTTATAAAAAATTCGTGGAGCAAACAAGGTTTGCGGCTTTATATTCTTAAGAATTTTTAAGAGGGCAGTACCATAGGGGTTACACCTATTTTATTTTTGCTATTATTAAGTTGCAAAAATGGTCTAAAATAAAATGCGCCTCTTATTGAGGGCATAAAATAAAGAGCAAAACGCTTCTTATTGTTGGCATAAATAAAGTTATCTACAGTTTATACAGAGTTATTAAGAAGTTATCCACAGATATAAGAGAGTTATACACAGGTAATTAACACAAACTATTATAAATTAGTATATAAAAGATAATATAAATTAGGCTTGACACAGGAAAAAAAATGTTGCAAGATTGTAAAGCGTTCCAACAACGGAACGATATATAATTAAATTTAAGAGGAACTATTATGAATGAAGAACAAGAAACTTTAAAAGAAGCGATAAAAGGTAGGATTAGAATGATAACTTATATCATAAACGAAAATGATTTAAATTTTGATCACCAATATTTGAATTTTGAACTATACAAACTTAAAAGATATATGGACTTAATTCCTGAGAACATACTTGTTGAAGGTTTTGGGAGAGTAAAATGATGTTATTAACAGGCTACGCTAGTAAAAAAGAACTTAAAAAATGTATTGGTAAACCTTTACAATATGAAGAAACATCTTGGAATTATTTACATTATGGTGGTGAGCCAGAATATAAATCAACAGGTTCATTTGTAGGAGCAAGAAGACCACATCTATTAGGTGGTGGTAGAGAATTCTTTGCTCAAATAACTATGAAAGATGACTTAATTGCAGAGGTAAAATAACTATGGACATCAACAACTTAGAAGAATTTTTAATTGATCAAGAAGTAAATACAACAGATGAATTAATTAATTTAGATCCCGATCCTACAATAAAATGTCATGGTTGTAATGAAGAAGCATACTACTACAGTCCGACCACTTATATATGTATAGATTGTGATATTATAATAACAATATAGATTGGGGTTGACACCGAGACAAAAGTGTGATACAATTTATGGGTTCTTTTCAGCGCCACAATAAAAGGAGAAAGCTGTGCATAAAAATAAAATTAAATGTCGATCAATATATGAAGCCAAGAAACTTATTAAAGACAAAGGCTTCCGCTATATAGGAAATGATAACTATAAAGAATGTAAAATGATGTACTACAAGAAGGGAAGGGTGACTTTAATTCTTACATCAGAACCACATAGCTTTATAGAGAAAGATAGTATGCAGATAGGTACTAATTGGTTTGTCCAAGAGTTTATTGGAACAATATAGATTAGGGGTTGACAGCAGAAAAACTTTCGTGTAGAATGGTCGGCAGACTTTCGCTTCAAAGAGTTAAAAAGAATTATAAATTTCATATTACTCCTATGAATAAAAAAGGTTGAGATAGATGTGTTCTATCGGGTAAGGGTGGGCAAAATTTCGAATAGGCTTAAGAACAGTTGCCTTTAATATACTGTTCAAATTAAAGAGGGTAAAAACTATGAGTAGAATTACTTATACAGAAAAAGGTTCTCCTAGTATTGTCAAACATACTAAAGGAAGAACTTACTTAACCGAAGGCTCAACAGCTATAGAAAATGCACCATTCAATGTAAGAATGTTGTGGTCTATAGGTAATATGTTAGGCTTCACACAAATCAAACGCAACGCTGTTAAAAGCAGAGGGTTTGGTATTAATCCTAACCTTACAGTCTTAAAAGATGGTAAAGGGATTCCTATACTAGATGAAAATGGAAATGTTATTAAAGTTTCAGAAACTTATACAGCTTTCAACTTCTTTAAGTGGGTTGCTTATTCATCAAACAAAGAGACTACTAAACCTTTATGGTATTTGAATACTATGAATGATGGTAAGTATCAGAAAACAAGACTGCATAATAAGAATCATTCTATGAAACTTATTAGACTTCCTAATCAAGGGGGTGCATAATGCCACAACTTAAAAAATGGCAAGTAAATACAATCGTTGACGCTATTTGTGCTGATATAATTAGTGGTTCAGAAGATACGAAAGCTATTCTATATGAAACAATAGAATATAAAAGTATTGATTCTGATGTTCAACGAGCTATAAACTTGAAAGATAAAGTTGATGAAGCGCAATATCTTTTAGATGATCTTACTAAAGAGATTACTCATAGTATAGAATCTTTTAATAGAGAAATATGCAGTAAGGCTTTTCAATTAGAGCAATTTAATTCTTATAGCTATAGAAATAGTCGCACAACTATGCCTACTATTAATATTAATCTTAAAGGCTATCACTCAGTCTATGAAGATATCTTTAGTAAAGTAGCTTTTGCTTTACTACCTAAAGATGCTACAGAGAATCTTGAACAAATCAAAACAGATATAGCTTCTGAATATTTAGAAAACAGCTAAACAATAATAGTAAGGGTTGATAGAATAGGAAGTCAACAATAAAATCATTCCTGCTTGACTTAAGGTACTCGCATTTGAGAGATCACCTAAGTACATATAAACAGACCTTACTAAAATTTCTATAGGCTCACAGCGATTGCCTTTATAATATCGCTACCATTAGAGAGGGTATAATTATGGACGGATTAAGTCTATTCTATGTCAAAGAAGTTATTACTTCTGACACAACGGATCTATATGAAGATAGTTCCAAACCAACCGCAGTTAAGAAGTTTGTTTTTGAAAAAGAAAACGGAACGAACTTAACTGTTACTTGTTTTATAAAAGACAAGGACAATTTTAAATTAACTCACAAGGGGGATCTATGAATAATAGAGCAGAAGTCCTAGCTAGTCTAGGCGATTATGGTAGTGCTGACTTTACAGTACGCAGAGAAAGTTTATTAGTAAGAAACGAACTTGAAGAACAAATAGATACTATAGACTCTCATGTTGCATTAGTGCGTGAAGATACTAACCAAGTATTAAGTGTTGTTAGAAAGACTTACAATCCTGTCAATCATGTTGACGCATTTAAAACAGCAGAGAATGTTATTAAGCTATCAGATTTAGATGTCACAGGTATTGAAAGAGAAACAGCCTGTTCACATGATGGTGCTAGAGCATACAGTATCTATACTTTACCTGCTCATACAGTTAGTATCGGTGAAGGTACTGGAGATCAAGTAGCATTAACTATATCAGCACGAAATAGTTTTGATGGTTCATGGTCGTTTGTAGTTGAGGTTGGTGGTAAAAGATTCATCTGTTTAAATATGCAGGTGTTTGCTAATAACTTTGGAATCCACAAATCTAAACACACTAAAGGTCTAAACTTAAATCAAATTGCTGATAAGTTATCGGAGTCTGTTAGATTCTATAATGATGAAACAGATTTATGGCAAGAGATGGTTGATACTAGCATAGATAATGCTGATGCCATGTCTATCATGGCTCATTTGGCTCAAGCTAAAACAGTTGACAGTCATATAGCAAATGGACTTGACCACGAAAGTGTATTGACTGAACCTGATGTTATGAGAAACAAAACGCTTGGTGATCTATGGTACTACTGGAACTGTAATCGTGGAGAACTAGGAAGTACAGCGTGGTCTTTATATAATTCTATGACTGAGTGGGCAACACATTCTATTCCTTCAAGAAGATTATCACAACAGAATATTGCATCTGTTAAAATGGATAGACTCGATAGAGTTAGAAAGACTTTGAATGATAAGATGCTACCTGAATTAAAGTTGGTGGCATGATGAGTATTGAAATTAACTACACAGATAACATTATTAATTTCATTACTACACAAAGTGCGAGGTACAGTAAAGCTGTATCTCAAGCTAGTAAAGAAGCTGATGATAAAGATTTAACACACGAAACAAATGCTCGTCTGTATTATATACAGCAACGAGTAGATCATTTAATGGGAGATTATAAATGAGCAAGACTAATGAAGCAATGATAGATGCGCAACACGCAGTTAGAGAAGTAGCTGATGAGGCTTTCAAAAGATTAGAAAGACAACAGTTATTATTTGATAGCTTTCCTAATATGAAAATACAAAGCAGGTCTACTAGATTTTCACAGATGGTATTAGATATATTGGTTGAGCAAGACGCGATAGAAGCTAACAATCCTTTCATAATGCAAGTAGCTTATATGTACGACAAAGATAACGAAGACTTCTATGATGATGAAGAAATTCGTAGGAGTGGTATTCATGAGTAGTAATAAAACATATAAAGTTACAGTAAGTATGGACGATTATGAAACAGAGGTAGAGGATTGTGAAAGCGAAGATGAAGCATTAAACATCGTATTAAATAACGAGGTGTTAGGCGGTGGATTACTTGATTTTGAAATTGAGGAGGTGTCTGATGAGCTATAAACTACTATCAGTAAACAGCAATCCAAAAATTAAAAAGAGTAATAAATTATCAGAGAAGTATTGGTCATGCATACTACATCTACGACCTATTAACACTCGTATCTGTCCGTATCAAATACAAGCAGGTTGTAAAGAAGCCTGTTTAAATACAGCAGGTATGGGTGGTGTATTCCCTAGTATTCAAGATGCTAGACAGCGCAAGACAGATTTGTTTTTAAATAATCGTGATGAGTTTATGACTCAGTTAGTTCTTGATGTTATAAAATTTATCGGTGCTTGTGGTCGTAAAGGTAAGAAGCCTGTTATTAGATTGAATGGTACAAGTGATATACAATACGAAAAGATTATAGTTGAGGGTGGACAAAACATTTTTGAAATGTTTCCGCAAGTACAATGGTATGACTATACTAAAATACCTACAAGAAAGGTAGATCATATACCTAACTATCATTTAACATGGTCATACAGCGAAGCTCATTCTGAATATGCGCATTTGTTTGATGAAGTTAAACATAAATATAATATTGCGGTAGTCTTTAAAGATAAACTTCCTAAAACTTTTAGAGGACTTAGAGTTATAGATGGTGATAAACACGACCTGAGATTCATGGATAAAGCTAAACGAGTTGTTGGCTTAATAGCTAAAGGACCTGCTAAAAAAGAAGACAACGGCTTTGTTATAGATAATCTTAGAAAGATCTATGCAGACTATGCGTGGAGGTATTAAGATGGAAGGTTTTTATATTGATCCCGAAAGTCAAACAGTACAACACATTACATTACAACAGTCAATAGATAAGGGTTTGTTAGATATGAGACAAACCATTCAGCTTATATTAAAAGTTGATATAGTATGTAAGATGTGGTATAATGAATCCTATAATCTTTATTATCAAGATCAACAAGAGCTAAGCAAACACAAAAAATTACATTGGTTTAAAGTTGAAGTTGAAAATAAAGAAAAGTTTATAAGTGGTGATGCTGTATTAGTTCCTAGTTATTTAGAAGAAACTTTGGATCTTGACAACACAATAACTTGGGTTGCTGATTACACACCACCGCTACAAGATTTTATATTATGAATAAAAAACAATTGAAAAAATTAAAACCTAGAGTAAGGACTATTCAAGCAGAATGGTTACGCACTCTAGTATCAGAAGAAGAAGCTAACTCTATTACAATAGAAAATGTTTCTGATCTTTTATCTAAACAAACACATACCTTTATTGGTGGCAGGTTTGAATTATCATTCATGTCTGATAAATGGATATTGAAAAAATTAAAAAAAGATCCGAGCATTAATACTTATGTAGAGTTGATGGCATCTATTAATAAAAAAGAAACTAAGGAGAACGCATGGAAAATTACATAGCAACAGTTAGGTTAGTAGGTTCTACAGATATTGTAGAACTTTTAAACTTTGGGGAATCACCTGAGGAAATCGTAGACAATTTAGTCTTGATGAATAATGTAGAATTTTTATATCACATTAAAAGAGAAAAAGATAATGAGGTTTGGGATATTGATGAGGCGCTTGAGCCTTTAAGAAAGATAAGAAAAATTCTTGATGATGCAGACTCTAGCAATATAAACTTAGAAATTTTATTGGAAGAGGTTGATGCTATTGTAGAAGATAAAAATAAATTAAATTAAACTTGCAATAGAATTTCTTTTGTGGTATAATTGACGGCAGTTAGAGAAAAAATTGAGTATCGGATACCCTCTATCTCCTGACATAATTAATCCGATTAAGGCTCGTAAGGGTAGCCTGCTCACTAACCCTTACACAAAATTAATATTAACTTTAAATTAGAGGAAAAATTATATGGCTATAATAAAAGGAAAAGCTAAGTATGCGTATATCAACGAACCGAATGTTCGATTTGAGCCTACCTATACTATCAACTTAATTGTTACAGATGCGGAAGCAAATGATTTTGCAAGTCGCGGACATAACATTAAACAACTAGATGAAGGTCCATCTGTCGTGTTTAAAAGAAAGGTTGATGGTCCTAATGGTATGAAAAGATCAGCACCTAGATTGTTTGATGAAGATAAGAATGAGGTTGAACTAAAGGTTGGTGATGGTTCAGAGGTTCGCGTTCAGTACAATGAGTATAGTGGTGAGAATAAATATGGTCCTTACATAGGATTAGATTTACAAGCTATTCAAATGATTAAGTGGCTACCACCTAAATCTCAAGATGGTGATGAACTTCTAGCAGCTATGCCTTCGGAGGAATTCTAATGGAACAATCCGAACTTTCAATAACAATTAATAATGTTACTTATCAAAGAAGTGAAATGGATACCGATTTAGAAAGAGATGTATTTGATGCCATTCTTTTAGCTACTGCTGAAGAAAGAAAATTAAATATCAGAATGCTTGGTATTCAATTTCAACGAAATGGAATGTGTAATACATTAGTTGGTTTAAGAAATGGCGAAGCTAATGCAGAAGATCTTGCGGAAGATACTGCTCAAGAAGAAACGGATGAAGTAGATACTACTGAATCTTAATGTTAATAGCTAGGTCAGCTAGGCAGCCTCTTATTGCGGCAACCGAAACTGATCTAGCTTTCTATTTGGAGATAGAGAAAATGGAAAGTAAATTTATTAAACACAGGCAACCATGTCCTAGTTGCAATGGTTCAGATCCTGTATCAATTAATGAAGATGGTTCAGCAAAATGTTTTAGTTGCGGAACTTTCTTTACAAACTACGAAAATCCTAATGGAGTTACTACAATTCATACAACACCTAAACAAGAAAAAACATTCTTCGATTCTTATCGAGGAACTTTTGGCGCACTTACTGATAGAGGTATATCAGAAGAGGTAGCTAAGAAGTATGGTGTTCGTGTTGTATATCATAAAGATGGTAGTGTTGCTGAACACATCTATCCTTATTATAATGGTAATGAAATTGCAGGAACTAAAACAAGGTATGTTAATAATAAAAACTTTAGAGTTACAGGAACATTTAAGGGAACAGGTTTGTTTGGTGAGCAGTTATATAAGACAGGCGGCAAGTATCTTACTATAACAGAGGGTGAATGTGATGCTCTTGCTGTTGCAGAATTAGGAATAAGAACAGCCGTTGTTTCTATTAAGCGTGGTTCAGCGAGTGCTGTTCGTGACATCAGAGAAAGCATAGAGTTTATAGAATCTTTTGAACAGGTTGTTATTGCTTTTGATAATGACAAGGCAGGTAGGACTGCGGCAAGAGATGTAGCAAGTATATTAAAACCGGGCAAAGCTAGAATCCTCAAGCTATCTGAAGGCTTTAAAGATCCTAATGATATGTTGAAAGGTAAAAAGTTTACTGAGTTTACTAAAGCATGGTTTGAAGCAAAGGTATATACACCATCAGGGATATTAGAATTAGCTAGTCGTAAAGATAAATGGCTTACAAGAGAAGTAAAACAAAGTATTGCTTTTCCATATGCAGGATTGAATCAAAAACTATATGGCTTAAGACGCGGAGAACTATTAACTTTAACAGGTGGTACAGGACTTGGTAAGAGTAGTGTCATTAGAGAATTAGAACATTGGTTAATTAAAACAACAGATGATAACATAGGTATCATGGCTCTTGAAGAGAACTGGCAACGGACAGCAGATGGTATTATATCTATTGAAGCTAACGATAGAATGTATATCAATGAAGTAAGAGAAAAGTATTCAGAAGAAGAACTATCTACTTTGTTTGACAAGACAATACAAGATGGTCGTGTATATATTCATGCTCATCTTGGTGTTAATAATATAGAAGAGATCTTTTCTAAATTAAGATATATGATTATTGGTTGTGATTGTAAGTGGATAGTAATAGACCATCTTCATATGCTTGTATCATCTATACAAGATAGTGATGAGCGAAGAGGTATTGATGTATTAATGACAAGACTTCGTAGCTTAGTAGAAGAAACAGGTGTTGGTATGATATTAGTATCACATCTTCGTAGAGTAGGCGGAGACTTAGGACATGAGAAAGGTGTTCAAGTTTCTTTGAGCCACCTTAAAGGCTCTCAAGCAATCGCACAATTATCTGATTGCGTCATTGCACTAGAAAGAAATCAACAATCAGAAGATATAACAGAAGCTAACACAACAGCAGTTCGTGTTTTAAAATCTAGGTACACAGGATATACAGGCTTTGCTTGTTCCTTACTTTATAATTCTGTAACAGGTAGACTGATTGAACTAACAGACGAGGTAACATTTAATAATGAACACACAGAATTTTAATACAGTAACATTTGATTTAGAATGTAATGGTTTAACTCCCGATACTATATGGGTAATTGTAGCTAAAGAATTTGATGGTAAAACACACACCTTTAGTTATGATAAAAAGAATATAGACGAGGGGATTAAATTCTTACAGAGTAAAGATACATTGATTGGTCATAATATTATAGGCTTTGACATACCTGTAATTAAAAAGATATATGGTGTTGATTTACTAGCAGGTAAAGAAATTAAAGATACACTTGTAATGTCACAACTATTTAATCCTATCAGGGATGGTGGTCACAGCTTAAAAATATGGGGGCATAGAGTAGGTGCATCTAAGATGGAATCACCTGAACAATGGGATAAGTTTGATGCTAAGATGATACCCTACTGCCAACAAGATGTAGTAGTTAATGAGCTTGTGTATAAAACTTTACTGCTTGAAGGTCAAGTGTTTAGTAAAGATTCAATTAGTATCGAACACGAAGTAACTAAAATACTTAGACAACAAGAAACAAATGGCTTTTATTTTGATGAGAAGAAAGCGAGACACTTATCTGCACAATTAAATAAGCGTAAGAAAGAAGTAGAAGACGAGGTTCATATACTGTTTAAACCTAAATGGGTTGATATAAAATTAGTAACTCCTAAACTTAAACAAGATGGAGAGTTATCTAAATCAGGCTTGAGTGCTTATGAGTATTCTGACATAAGGGAAACAAAAGATATGAAACCTTTTATGCGAAAGAAACTACAAGAATTTAATCTTGGTTCTCGTAAACAGATTGGTGAATACTTAAAAGACTTTGGTTGGAAACCTAATCGTTACACACCAACAGGTCAGCCTATCATAGATGAAGCTACCTTAAATAAGATTAAACATATACCTGAGGCAAAGTTAATAGCTGAGTTTCTTTTATTACAAAAGCGCATAGCACAGATTAATTCTTGGATAGATGAATCTAAAAAGAATCGAGTGCATGGTAGAGTAATATCGACAGGAACTATTACAAATCGTATGAGTCACAGAAGTCCTAACATGGCACAAGTTCCTAATATACACAGTCCTTATGGCGAAGAGTGTCGTTCTTGTTGGACTACACCTACAGGTTATAAGTTAGTAGGTATAGATGCAAGCGGATTAGAATTAAGAATGCTTGCTCATTATATGAATGATCCTGAGTACACCAACGAAATAATTCATGGAGACATACACGCTAAGAATCAAAAGACAGCAGGCTTAAAGACAAGAGATAATTCCAAGACCTTTATATATGCTTTGATGTATGGCGCAGGCGATGCTAAGATAGGCGCTGTTGTTGGCGGTAATAAAGCAACAGGTAAGCAACTAAGAAAAAGATTCTTTGATAACCAACCATCTTTTAAAATCTTAAGAGATAAAGTTATGAGTGCAGCACAGCGAAAGTTTCTTAAAGGATTAGATGGTAGGAAAGTTTATGTAAGATATGAACACGCATCTTTAAATACTTTATTACAAAGTGCAGGTGCTATCGTAATGAAGAAAGCGTTAATTATATTGAACAATAAAGCAATAGAAAAAGAATTAGATTATAAGTTTGTTGCTAACATACATGATGAGTGGCAAGTAGAAGTTAAAGATGAACACGCTGAACAGTTTGGTAAGCTAGGTGTGTTAGCTTTAGCAGAGGCAGGTAGATATTTTAAACTTCGCTGTCCTTTAGATGGGGAATATAAAATTGGGGAGGCTTGGCATGAAACACATTAAACCACATTGTAGAATCTGTGATGCTGAACTTACTGATGATAATTGGTATCCTTCTAGGAGTGGTAAAGGTCGTTCAAAAAGAACCAAAGAATATAAATGTATACCTTGTTTTGATTATGTAAGATTAAAAAATAGAATTAAGAAAGGAGAAAGATCTCCTAGTTTAATTGCTAAATTTTTTGGTGGTAAACATAAGGCTGAGTATAACTCTGTTAAAGAAGGGGATGTTTATATTATTATTAATCCTGCTTGGGAAGGGTGGATTAAAGTAGGCATGGCTCTTGATGCACAAGATAGATTAAAGTCTTATCAAACAAGTAGTCCATTGAGAGATTATAAATTAAAGTATAAGAAATATTTTAAAGATAGAAAGAAAGCAGAACATACAGCACACGATTTACTAGACAAAGAATCATTAGATCGAAATGGTGAATGGTTTAAAATAACACAAATAAAAGCAAGAGGTATAATAGAAAGCATATGAAAAAATTAGATACATTAGTACAGGATATTTATGATAAGATAGATGTAATTGCAGATGGAAAACAATTAGATGTCTCAGAAGAAACAATAGATAAGTTTGGAGACTCTATGAAAGAAGCACTCAGAGGGTGGCTGACTCCTAGAGAAAATCAAAAGCCTACTCTTAGAATGTCTAACATTGGTAAGCCTGAAAGACAGTTATGGTTTGATATAAATTCAGAACAAACTGCGCAAAACCATAGCGCATCTACCATGATTAAGTTTTTGTATGGTCACCTGTTAGAAGAGTTAGTATTGTTCTTAGTAAACCTTGCAGAACACGAAGTAACTTCACAACAAAAGGAAGTTAAAGTTAAAGGTATACTAGGACACATGGACTGTAAGATAGATGGTGAAGTTGTTGATATTAAATCAGCTTCTCGTTTCGCCTTTCAGAAATTTGTCAATGGTACACTAGCTGACTCAGATCCTTTCGGTTATCTCGGACAGCTAACAGGTTATGAAGAAAGCGAGGGTACAAATCAAGGCGGGTTCTTAGTTATTAATAAAGAATCAGGAGAACTTTGTTTGTTTAATCCCGAAGAACTTGACAAACCAAATATCAATGCTAAAATAGAGAGTACAAAGAAAGCAGTTAAAAGAAAAACCCCACCTAAAAAATTATGTTACAAGCCTGTAGCTGATGGCACATACGGCAACTATAAAATTGCTAACCCTTGTAATTATTGCCCACATAAATTTGTTTGCCATAAAGATTCTAATAGTGGTAAAGGCTTAAGAGTTTTTCAATATGCCAGAGGACTTTCTTATTTCACAGAAGTCAAGAAAGAACCTAATGTATCAGAGGTAACAAATAGATATGCGTAAGCCTAGAAAAATTAGACCTAAAGCTAAAGGACTACCTAAAGGATATGATTCTAAATGGGAGTATGAACTACACCAAAACGAATTAAAAAATTGGGAACACCATAGAGGATTGATTGAATACTCAATCCCTCATGTGTATCACCCTGACTTTATAAAAGTAATTAATGATAAGATAATATACCTTGAAGCAAAGGGTAGGTTTTGGGATTATGCTGAGTATAATAAATACAAATGGGTGAGAGAATATTTACCTGAGGATTGTGAGTTAGTGTTTTTATTCTCAGATCCTTATGCGCCTATGCCTGCTGCTAAGAAAAGAAAGAACGGAACTAAACGAAGCCATGCTGAATGGGCAGAGAAAAATAACTTCAGATGGTTTGATAAAGATAATTTACCTAAGAAATGGAGAGAGGAATGAACGGACAAGACAGATTAAAAAGTATATTAAAAGAGGGAGACTATGTTTTCCTAGATGAAGAGGATGTTGGTGATGCTGTTAATCACCCACCACATTATAACAATGGCAAGATAGAATGTATAGAAGCAATCGAAGCCATGTTAACACACGAAGAATTTGTAGGCTACCTACGCGGTAACTCACTCAAATATCGTTGG
>Ga0209337_1001075_pt1 | contig 21162 bp, 22 predicted proteins | sample LinPmetageLP53_FD_184044 | JGI IMG/M metagenome (GOLD analysis project Ga0209337, IMG submission 184044) | Marine viral communities from the Pacific Ocean - LP-53 (SPAdes) (version 2) | ecosystem: Environmental > Aquatic > Marine > Oceanic | place: Pacific Ocean | collected 2010-02-08 | reverse complement strand
CTCACCGCACGAATCACAACACTAGAAGGATAAATAACCATGACAGACCGTACAGAAAAAGAGCTAGCATCAGACTTCACAGCAATGGGACACAGCATTGCATTAATCACAGATGTTATAGCAGGAGACTCTATGGCAGATGAGCCAAAAGAAGATCGACAGGACTGTGTTGATAGAAATACTCAGCACCTTGTACTCATGAAAGCTAAGAGCGATTGGGGCAGTGAAAGCATGACAGCCACAACGTCAGCTATTTCAGCCGGTAATGGATACACAGCATCATGAGCTATTTAATAGATGCTTACGTACTAGCAACATCACTAATTTCAGTAGCCTCAGTAGTATGCAACTACACTGAAACCCCTAAAGATGACGTATGGGTTGCAAAAGCTTATAAAGTGATGGAACAGTTCGCTTTCTTGGGCAACAAAGCCAAGGATAAATAATGCCTACTGTAAAAGATGCGTTAGCGGGGCTTAACGCTCATGAACGTGAATGTACTGTTCGTTATGAGTACATTGAAAAACGCCTTGATGAAGGCTCTGCTAAATTCAAAAAATTAGAAATGTTGTTATGGGGAGTGTATCCTTTTATACTTGGATCAGCCGTCCTAACTAGATTTTTATAGGGGGAGGGTAATGCCGCTACAAAAATTTATTTTCCAGCCTGGAATCAATAAAGAAGGAACCGCATATTCTAATAGAGGCGGATGGTTTGATTCTAATTTAATACGTTTCCGTAAAGGTTTGCCTGAGAAAATAGGCGGCTGGACTAAATCTTCATCTAATTCTTTTAAAGCAACAGGCAGGGCGCTCCATGCTTGGGTAGATTTATCTGGAACTAAATATCTTGGTTTGGGGACTACTTGGAAATATTACGCAGTAGACGGGCAAGTTTTTTATGATATAACCCCAATAAGAGCAACAACAACTAATGGTATCGTTTTTGCGGCTACTGATGGCAGTGCGGTTATTACCGCAACAGATTCAAACCACGGGGCAGTGGTTAACGATTTCGTAACTATCGCGGGAGCCGTTTCTCTAGGAGGTCTTATTACGGCCTCCGTTTTAAACCAAGAATACCAAGTTACCGCAGTGCCTAATCCAAATACATTCACGTTTACCGCTACCGCTACCGCTAACAGCAGCGATTCTGGGAACGGGGGGTCTGCCGCAGACGCAGTATATCAAATCAATGTAGGTTTAGACGTTTATGTTCCTTCAACAGGTTGGGGATCCGACTACTGGGGGGCGGGTACTTGGGGAAGTGTTTCTGCTTTAGGATCTACAAATCAGTTACGTCTTTGGTCTCATGATAACTTCGGCGAAGATTTACTTATATGCCCTCGTGGGTCGGGTGTTTTTTATTGGGATGAAAGTGCCGGAGCAGACGTCAGAGCCGTTACCTTAACAGACTTAGGTGCGAATTTACCTCCGACGTTAGCCTTACAGGTTATGGTTTCCGATATTGATAGACACGTAATTTGTTTTGGAGCTGACCCCTTAAACGGGGGAGGAACTGCAAGAACAGGAGCAATAGACCCTATGTTTATTGCGTGGAGTGATCAAGAAAATGCCGAACAATGGGAACCATTAGCTACAAATACTGCAGGATCTTTTAGACTTTCAGCAGGCTCTGCTATTGTAGGCGCGATTAGAGCGCGACAAGAAACGTTGATTTGGACAGATACGTCACTATATTCAATGACTTTTGTAGGTCAACCCTTTACATTTTCTATTAACTTAGTTAATGAAGGGGTTGGTTTAGTTGGACCCAACGCTATGGTGAATACCCCTAAGGGCGTGTTTTGGATGGATAAGAAAGGATTTTATGCTTATTCAGGACAAGTCCAAGAACTTCCCTGTAGTGTTGATGCTTATGTTTTCGGAGATATAAACCAAACACAAAGTTATCAAATATTCGGTTTCGTTAATAAAGGTTTTAATGAGGTTGGTTGGTTCTATTGTTCGGGAACTAATACGGTACTAGACAGATATGTTACGTATAACTATGAAGAACAGATTTGGATGATAGGAGAACTTTCTAGAACCTGTTGGTTAGACGAAGGAATTTTTAGTGATCCTAAAGCAACGTCTTCAACGTCTGATGTGGGTTATGTTTATAACCATGAGTCTGGCGTCGATGACGATGGAACTGCGATGACTAACGTCTTTATAGAGTCTAGTGACTTTGATCTCGATCCTGCAGGAGAAGAATTTCAGTCAGTTAGTAGGGTTATTCCAGATATACAGTTTACGGGTAACGTAGACACAGGCGCGTCAGGACAGAACGTAGATATTGTTTTAAAGCGGAGAAACTATCCAGGAGAAGAATTAACAACCGCCTTAACCTCTTCTTGTACCTCTGTCACTACTAGAATAGATTCTAGAGTACGGGGAAGACAAGCGGTGTTGCGTATTCAGTCTAACGATACCGATGTTAATGCAATAGGGACTTCCTTTAGAGTTGGCTCTATGCGATTAGACGTTAAACCAGATGGCCGCCGATAATGGCTAGGCTATTAGAAACTAAGCTACCCTTCGCTGCAGGAGAATTATCTCCTGAACTATTCAACAGGCTGGTTAGAGTGTTAGAATTAAGTTTGGGTAAAGCAGACATAGGCGCAACCGTAAATGTCAATGAAACCCAACGCAACTCAAACCAATTCAATTCTGGAGACATTATCTGGAATTTAGCAACAAAACAGTTACAACTATGGACAGGGACAGCGTGGGTAAACCTGTATAAAGGGACAGAAAACGGTGTAGAAGCCGTCGGTGAATTAGGACTAGTTACTGTTTCTACAGGTGGGGATACTTTAATCGCTTTAGGAACTATCGCAACAGGGTACGGAACTGAGAACTGGTATACATAATATGAATATGGAAAAACTACAACAAGACTTAACATTTGATGAAGGCTGTGTTAATGAGGTGTATCTTGATCATTTGGGATATGCGACTTTTGGTATAGGACATTTAGTTCTTGAAAGTGACCCAGAACATGGACAAGACGTAGGAACCTGTGTTTCTGACGATCGTATTAAAGAATGTTTTGAGAAAGATATTGCGAATGTATTCGAAGATTTAGACCGAAACTTGTCTTGGTGGCGAGAGTTACCTGACGATTTATTATTAGTTATAGCAAATATGTCGTTTAATTTAGGTATTACACGTTTGTTAAAGTTTAAAAATTTTTTAAATGCGATGAAAATTAAAGACTGGGATAAAGCAGCAGTTGAGATGATTGATAGTCGTTGGGCTATACAAGTAGGACCGAGAGCAGTTAGACTAAGAGATAGAGTTTTGGAGGCTAAGTAAATGAAAGGTGTGAAACATTATAAAAGAAACGGAACCCTTCACACAGGCGGAACACATAAAATGCCTGATGGTTCTTTGCACTCAAACAAAACACACAGTAAAACAAGTGTAAAACTTTTTCATTTAAAAGAATTGTCTGTCGCGGCTAAGAAAAAAGCAAGGAGTAAGGCGTAATGGCTAAAGGGTTGTATGCGAATATTAATGCTAGGAAAAAGAAAGGAATTAGCCGACCTAAAAATAAGTCAACTATTTCTGATAAAGCTTACAGTAATATGAAAGCCGGATTTCCTAAGAATAAGAAGAAAAAGTAATGGCTGCTGCAATAAAACGCACCACAGGCAAGGGCGGTAATTACCGTAACACTAAGGCTGGTGCGGGGATGACTAGGAAAGGTGTAGCCGCGTATAAAAAGAAAAACCCAGGATCAAAGTTAAAAACAGCGGTTACAGGAACAGTGAAAAAAGGAAGTGCGGCAGCAAAAAGGAGAAAGTCTTACTGTGCCCGATCTGCAGGACAGATGAAGAAGTTCCCTAAGGCCGCTAAAGATCCTAACTCACGCTTACGGCAAGCAAGAAAAAGGTGGAAGTGCTAATGTATGAATACAGTTGTACAGTTGATAGGGTTGTTGATGGCGACACTTGTGATGTTGTTCTGGATCTCGGTTTTGATATTCTTTATCGTTGTAGGGTTCGTCTTTATGGGATTGACACACCTGAAAGTAGAACTAGGGATAAGGATGAAAAAGTTAGGGGGAAACTAGCCTCTGCTTTTTTACAAGAAGCGATCGATAGGGGCGATAAGGTTGTTATTGAAACTAAGCTAAAAGACTCTAAAGGAAAGTTTGGTAGGGTTCTAGGTAATGTTGTAGTTGACGGGGTAAATATTAATCAGCTAATGATCGACAACCACCTAGCGGTAGCTTATTTCGGGCAAAGCAAATCAGACATAGAAGATGAACATTTAACCAACAGAGCTAAACTTATAGAGTTAGGTAAGTTTGTTGCGGTAGAGTAATGGATGTTGTTCAGCTAATCAATGAAGTCGGGTTCCCAATAGCGGCGGCGTTAGGGTTGGGGATGTTTATCTGGAAACTGATTAACCGTATTATTGATGGCTTAGAGACTAAAGTAGACACTCTAGATGACAAGCTAGTGGAACAGATAAGCCACTTAGAAGAAAGACTTGGAAGTAAGCTAGATGGTCAACATGGTATACTGGTGGCGCTAATAGATCGCGTAAGGTCTGTCGACAATGAAATCATTCGGCAAGACACCCTGTTAAAAACTATTCTAGGCGTACCGCAATTACTTCAGACGGATAGACTTGCAAAGGCCGATAGAGATGATCAAAGGAAAGATTGAGACAATCGCGTTAACGGTTTTGTTGATTGCGTTGCCCATTACTGCCGACCAAATGACGCACAAGTTTAAGTCTCCCAGTTTTAACGGCATAAATACATCGAGCCACTACCTGACTATTGAAAACCAAGAATTCAATCGTAAGGCCGATATAGCCGCTGAGATTAAGGCGTACCAAGAAGAGTTAGAGCGGGATGCAGAGAACACTACGCTTGCACGGTTTATTCGCAATCTTGAGTCTCGTATCTATGCTGAACTTAGCCGCCAATTAGTTAATAACTTGTTTGGCGAGACAATGAGTACTGAAGGGTTCCTTGAGCTTGAAGGTAATACCATCCAGTATTTTGTTGACGGAGATTTTATAACCTTAATCATAACGGATTCTGATGGAAACTCAACGACTATTACTCTGCCTGTCGGTTCTTTTTCTTTCTAGCTGTTCAGTGTTTGACCAGTTTGAAGATACCCATAACCAACGATTTAGCGCAAACGATGTAGTCCGTATAAACGAGCTTCAATCAACGGAGTTACGTAACGTAAAATCCCCTACAATAAAACCTATTGTTGCGGTGTATCCTAATTCTTTTACAGACCAAACAGGTCAGCGTAAAAGCAATAGTTCGTTTGCTTTATTTTCTACAGCGGTTACACAACAACCAAGCGCACTGTTAATTAGAGCTTTGAAACATGCCAGCAACGGCATGTTCTTTAGAGTTGTAGAGCGCGTAGGCTTAGATAATTTAACAAAAGAACGTCAGCTAATAAGATCAGCGCGTGAGCAAATGTCTGAGGACAGTAAGAGCAAAAGCGTACCGCCACTGCTGTTTGCGGGTGTATTGCTAGAAGGCGCAGTTATAGCGTATGATACCAACTTGACTACTGGTGGTATTGGTGCTAGATATTTAGGCATAGGAAAAAGCGCACAGTACCGAGAAGATAATATCACAGTCTCACTACGGATGGTTTCAGTAGCAACTGGCGAAATATTGATAGAAGTAATGAGCCAGAAAACCGTATTCAGTTACGGACAATCCGAAGATGTTTTTAAATTTATAGAAATGGGTACTGAGCTTATTGAGATAGAGTTAGGAAACTCTCGTAATGAGTCTACAACCATAGCCCTTATGAAGGCGATAGAAGGGGCAGTCTTAGAATTAATCAACATTGGCTACGATAGGAGTTTTTGGAAACATGAAAAAATTAATAATCCTGATTGCAACGATGACTGCATCCCCGCTGTTCGCGGCTGACAACGAAATATACATAGATCAATCTGGCGCTACAGCTAACATAGACATAGAACAGTTAGGCATTAGCAACCTGATCGGTGGCTTGAATTCAACGGCGGGTAGCTTAACGCCTCTTGATCTTGACGGTACTAGCATGACCTTAGACATCAATATGATTGGGGCTACCAATAAGTTCTTAGGTGACATATGGGCTGATAGCTTTACGGGTAACTACAATTTTACTGGGTCAACCAACACTTTTACTATTCAGGTAGACCCGTCAAATACTTACGGTGCTGACTCAAGCAACCAATTAGTCAACGTTACTGGCACAGGCAACACTTTCACCCTTAATCAAGGCACTACTGCACTAGCGGCGACCCTTGATCTTGATTGGATTATACAGGGTTCAAACAACACCATAACGTCAAATATTAATATTGACGGTAGCACGAATTATGTAGATATTGATGGTTCTGATAACACGCTCACATATACAGGAACTGGTGTGACTGCAAGTGCTGGGGGTTATTTCTACCTTGACCAAACAGGCGGCAGTCGAACATTTAATATACAACAACTGAGTACTCAGGATAATGACTGGCTTAAAATTATATCTGTTGGTTCTAACGGTACTCTTTGCGTCATTCAAAACGACCAAGGCTCAAGCCTCGGCTGTTGAGATAGGCGGGGTATCGGAGGTATCAGGGTACGCGCAGATAAAAAGAGAACAGTCGCCATTTACCGCAGACTTAAAGTTTTCTGTTCAGTCTAACGATGAGGCTGTTACTGCGAATGGCCGTATGGCGATCACGTTCCTAGATGATTCTACGGTCAAGCTAACAGAACACTCCCAACTGACAATAGATGAATACATCTATGATGCAAACCCTAGTAAGTCTAAAATGGCGCTTACCTTTGGATTAGGCACCGCTAGGTTTATAAGCGGTAAGCTAGGACAGATAGATAAGCGGAATATATCCCTCAAGACCCCCACGGCTGATATCGCCATTCGCGGCACAGATTTTACAGCCACCGTAGACGAGTTAGGCCGTAGTCTTATTATCCTATTACCCGACCAATACGGAGTATCTAGCGGAGAGATCGAGGTTATTACGGCCATGGGTAGCGTATTACTTAATAAGCCTTACGAAGCTACTACGGTCTCGGTGTATGAGTCTGCTCCGTCCAAACCTGTTGTCCTGGATCTCACTCTAGATTTTATTGACAACATGCTGATTGTAACCCCCCCAAAAGAAGAAAAAGTTATTTCAGATGAAAGAACCGTTAAAACTGCTAATATTTTAGACTTTAATGATTTAGATATCGATTACCTAGAAGAAGATTTTCTTGCAGATGATGAGTTAGAGTTTACCGAACTGGACATCAATTACTTAGATATCAATTATTTAGAGGACTTACTTAATGTATTAGATGCACTAGGGATAGCAAAGGAAGAGGACAAATTAGCGCAAGTCTCTGGAGTTACTGTCACCGGAACAACGTTAGGGACAGATGCAGACACGCAAATAACTACGCTTATCACAGGGCAGACGCTAAGTCTTATAAGGGGTGTTAGCGAGTATACACGATTAGATTTAGACATAACAGGAGGGTACACCGTAATTTTGATTCAAGATGGAGTTTCTAATGTTATAAAAATTAACGGAGGAGATTCTACCATTAGAATACTGCAGGAGGGTTAATGAAAAAGACGATCATATTCCTAGTGTCCTCTCTGTTGTTTTCTGCATTAATTTATCAGCCTACTTTGGTTGAGGTTGTAAAGCTAAGAACCTTTGATTACTTTGTTAAAACGGAAGAGCCAACGGGGGCGATAGTTCTGTTGAATCTAACTGAGTCGGATATACAGAACGAAGGGGGTTGGCCTTTCCCCCGAAAACGATTAGCAAAAATACACATAGACTTGTTAAATGCAGGAGCGGCATCTGTATCCTGGGTTGCGGTCTTTAGTGAACCTGATCGGTTCGGAGGTGATGCAAATTTTGCAGAGGCGTTATCTTATTACCCCAGTGTTATAGCCATGTTTGAGACTGACGGCTACAAAGAAATTCCTAAAACAGAAGGCACGGTAATCTTAGGCGACGACATTGGAGGAATAATCGCTAAAGGTGTTACACAGAACATTCCGAGCCTAAGAGACGTTGCTCTTCAAGGCATAGTCTCCGCACCTGTAGACGTTGATAGTTTAGTACGGAGAATGCCATTGTTAATGCGTAGTCCTGACGGTTGGATGGCAAGTTTTGGTACTCAGCTTTTAAAGTCTGTTACAGGCACAAGTACCTACGTTATTAAAACCAACGCCAACGGTATTCAAGAAGTGAGAGTTAAACAGTTAAACCCTATCCCGACTGATTTTGATGGTAGAGTTTGGGTTAATTGGGTTGCTCCCGCTGAAACGTCTTTATCTGAAATGGATGTAGAGGGCAAAGTGGTTATAGTTGGGACTACTGCTAAAGGCATACTTCCTCAAGTAGCCACGCCCAAAGGTCTTTTATACCCCCATCAAATACAAGCGTCACTGGCTGAAACTATTATTCATGCATCTAATAAACGTATGCCAATGATCCCAAGTGACGCAAGGCTGTATGAAATCCTCATATTCATCTTGGGGGTGTTGTTAGTATTTTTGTTTATAAACTATTTGGGAGTATATCTAGGGCTTACTTTTTCTGGACTGTCTATTGCAGGCATGGGGTTTTTAGGTTTTGTATTAATACAGCGCGGTTTCTTAGTTGACGTAACGTGGACGATGGTTTCTCAGTTTGTTGTTGCGTCTGCTGCATTTTATCTTAATTACAAAGAACAGTATAAGTTAAGACAATTAATTAAAAAGCAGTTTGAGCATTATTTAGACCCAAGGCAAGTTAAGAGACTTCAAGACGATCCTAGCCTATTAACGTTAGGTGGAGAGAAACGGTACTGTACGTTCCTGTTTACCGATGTACGGGGCTTTACGGCCTTATCTGAGAGAGTAACTCCCGAAGAGGTAACGTATATAATGAATAAAGCCCTTACAGCACAGCAATCTGCAGTAGCCGAGTGTTATGGAATGGTGGATAAGTATATTGGTGATGCAATGATGGCTATCTTTGGAGCACCTTTAGATTTAGAAGGACACGAAGACTGGGCTATCAAGTGCGCCAAGCAAATACAAGTTAATATGGAAACTCTCAACACAGAGTTCGAAGCTAAAGGGTTGCCTGCAATTCAGATAGGAATAGGTATAAACAGCGGAGAAGCCATTATCGGCAACATGGGGTCTGACCAAAGATTTGATTATACGGCTATTGGAGACGCCGTTAATACCGCCGCTAGACTCGAGTCGGCAACGAAAGAAGCAGGAGCAGACGTGTTGGTTGGTGAGACTACTAAGACTTTTTGTAGTTACACGTTAAAACAGCTAAAACCAATGAAGGTAAAAGGTAAAGAAAAACCTTTAAAAATATACACTTTTTGATATATAATCGGGTTATCGGCCTCGGTGCTGCAGTTTTACGAGATGAGCTTTAACTCGCAAATACGTGTAAACACGCAGGAGGATCCATGGTTGGTGTAAATAAGAAAGCATACGCAAAGAAAAAAGGGAGCCGTTCGGACTTCTATATCTACACGCCCAAAGGAAAGAAACAAAAGACTAGGAGCCGATTCTAGTGTCTTTGGCATTAACAAAAAACACCGAGCTTACTTATCAAGAAGCTTGTGAGTTTTTTGACTACAAAGAAAACAAACTTAAATTCCAAAATAAAATCCAAGAGTTTGAAGCTGCAATTACCCAACATTGCGAAGAAAACAACCAGCACGAATTAAGTAATCAAATAACAGGGCAAACAGAAGGGGCTGTTACGCATAACTTTGCAGACGGACAGTACATAAGACAAATAGTTATGCCTAAGGATTTATTAGTTTCTACTAAAATACACGCTAAAAACCATCCTTTCTTTATTATGAAGGGTGAGGCGTCTATCTACAGTGATAAAGGAGTAGAACGTATAAAAGCTCCGTATCATGGAATAACCGAAGCGGGCACAAAAAGAGTATTATACATTCATGAAGAATGTACTTTTATAACGGTTCATAGAACAGACTGTTTAGACATTGACGACATACTGAACGAAGTAACTGTAGATGATTTTTCTAAACTAGATTTTAACTATTTTGATATAAAACAAATCGATAAAATTATGGAGCAAGTGTTATGAGTATGGCCGCTATAGCAACAGCAGTCGCCGTCAACGTCGCCACTAATGTACTGACGAGTAAAATTATGGGAGATCCTGATCAACCCGCACAAATAGGAAGCGGTACTTCTCCTTCGACGGCTCCTGGAGATGAAGGAATAGGCATCTCGCCTGTAGAGGGAAGTACCGTAACTGCAGTTTCTAATCCTTTTGAAGAGGGTGCTGGCGCACAAGCTGATAACCAAGCTATGATTTTACAACAGTTAGAGGCGGCAGGCGTTAGCCCTGCTGATTTAGACCAGTATGGTATTGCCGGAATGGCTGTCGGTGGTTATTTAAAAAGAGGGATAGGCGGAAGTTTAGGAATTTTAGATCTTTTGACTCAAGAACTTTCTGGGCCTGAACAAGCAGGAGCAGGAGTGGACTTTACAAAACTGGCGCAACAAAAACCTGAGGATATGTTAGTAGAGTCGATGTTTGGGAAAGAGGATATCGATGTAGATGCTCCTGATGTTCTTCCTGATCCTACTATGTTTGAACAAATGGGTGATTTTTACAATGAACAAGACCCTATGGTTCAAAATGCGGTATCTAAAGGAGTTGGGCAGATGAGTACTGCGCTTCTTGAGCGATTACTGGGGGGCGGTAGTGACCGTTCAGGAAGTTTGGTCAGCACAAAAACACTTCCAGGAAACTCAAACAGAAGACGCTCCTCGTTAGAAATAAGCCCCGTATCAGGTTCTTCTGTTACTTTTGCTAATCAAGGTTCAGCTCTTCAACGACCGATGTTTATGCCTAACGGCGGTGCGATGCATGGTCCAGGTGGTCCACGAGATGATTTAATTCCGGTGATGGCAAGTAACGGAGAGTATATGTTGTCAAAAGCCGCAGTAGATGCAGCAGGAGATGGCAGTCACGCGAAAGGCATTGCTAATCTAGAAAGATTTAATGAAGCAGGAAACAAGCGATATGGCTAGTAGAGAAGACCAAGAATATTCGAGTCAGGCCCCCGCACCCTATGTAGGACAATTCCTACAACAGGGTATTTTCCCGTATGCTGATACGTTTTTAAGACAACAGTTTAATCAGATGGGACAGGCAAACTCTAGTCCGTTCACTTATACGGGCGACAGAGTTGCTGGGTTTGATCCTAGAGAACAATACGGTATGCAAATGGCGGACCAAGCTATTGGTAGCTATCGACCTTATTTAGGAGCACAAGCAGGGCTACTGGATGAAGCCTCAGGAATGACTCGAGGAGCGTTAAGTAGAGGACAGGATGAAATAAATCGAGGTCTTAGCGAAGGTAGAGGATTAACAAACGTTGGTGCAGGACTTACAGAAGGTGCCCAATTCGATACTAGCGGTAGAAACATGATCATGGGCGCTGAGCAGCAGCAGTCCGGTAGAGGACTTATAGAAGGTGCTCAGTTTGGAGAGTCTGGTCGCAGTTATTTAGAAGGAGGAGTCCCTGCCTTTGGTGAGTCTCAAGATCTCACACGTACAGGAGCACCAAACTTAGAGTTAGCTCGAAGAGAAACAGCGGCGGCAACCCCTCAGTTTGGTCAAGCACGTGGGGGATTAAGTCGGGCAGAACAAAGTGGTTACGGGTCTACTAAAATGTATGATCCTAATTCCGCTCAAAGATATTTTGATCCCTACGAAGATCAAGTTGTTCAACAAACAATGAAAGATGTTCGGGAAGGGTTGTCTAAAGGCGATATGGGTCTGAGAGATGAAGCTGTTAGCGGAGGAGCTTTTGGTGGTTCTCGATCAAGAATGCGACGGGATGAGTTAGCTGAGAATACAGCACGAGGAGCCGCAGAACAAATTGCTGCGATAAGAAGTCAGGGTTACGGTTCAGCACAGCAACAAGCACAACAGGCTTTTGAATCTCAACAAGGCCGACAGGCCGGATTAGCCGGATTACAATCAGGACTAGCAGGACAAGAAGCGGGACTAGCAGGACAAGAAGGGTCTGCCGCATTAGCTAGAGGACAACAATTTGGAGCACTTTCTACTACCGAAGCTCAGAACCAATTAGCCCGAGCACAGCAGTTAGGAAGTTTAGAAGCACAACAGGCACAGGCTAAACTAAACACAGGTCAGGCATTAAACGCTTCAGAACAAGCCGCTATTGATAATCAAATGCAAAGGGGTCAAGGATTAAACCAGTTAGACCAACAAAGGTTTGGTAACACATTACAACAAGGACAACAGGTTTCAAATATAGATCAACAAAGATTTGGTAATCAGTTACAACAAGGACAACAACTAGGTGCTCTTGGTCAACAACTATACGGTATGGGCATGCAAGGCGGTCAAGGATTAGCTGGATTAGGTATGCAAGGGGCAGGTGCGTTAAGCGGATACGGTAGCCAGTATGGTGGAATGGCTAGTTTATTACCGCAACTCCAGCAAGGCGATATTCAATCAATGATGGGTATGGGTGGTTTAGGTCGAGGAAGACAGCAATCGCTAATGGATTTAAATTACCAAAACTTTACAGGTCAGTACAACTTGCCTATGCAAACGTTGCAAAATGTTGGAGCACTTACTGCTTCTCTCGGACCAATGGCGGGTGGTTATGGTTACGCCGGAGGAGCGCCTAGCTACAACAGTGATTATGGTCCAAGCGGCGGTATGGGCGGTGGTACTTATGGTGCTGGTGGTCAAGGTGCTGGTGGTTATGGTGGTGGTTATGGCAGTGGTAGCGGTTATGGCGGTTATGGCGGTCGTTATGGTACTCCTCCTGAGTACGACCCTAGCTATGTAGCACCTACTAAGCCAAACCAAGCAATTCCAACAGGTGAGCCAGTAGAAAACAATGATGATCAAGTTGCTTATCGAGGGGGCAGTAAAGGGTTTTACGACAGAAATCCAGGACAAAATTACGACCTTAGTGCTCTTAGCGGCATTAATAGTCTTGGCGAGCTTAGTAATCTTAGCAACCAGAATATTCAAACGCAAGGGCCAGAAAGCCTTAGAATGGGACAAAAACCAGCGGTGGCGGTTGGGAACCCTCAGGCTGGGCAAGGACGAGTCCAAGAACTTGAAAGTCCCCAACAGCAATATGAACAACCACAAGCCCGCGCTGTTGCTGGTGGTGATGGACCCTATAATGACCCAAAGAACCTGTTTAACCCCAATAAACCCAAACGGGCCGGAAGAAAATAATGGCTAATTCAAATCAAGGTATAGGCGGCTTTCTCCCTTTTCCAACCTTCGGCGGCGGAGAAGGTGGCGGTGGTGTTACGCCAGTAAAAATGCCAGCAAGCCAAATGAGATTCCCCACCGCCCGAGCGCCTGCATCTAGACGTTCTGTGAAACCAACTATAAAAGAAACACTCTCACCTTTTTTGCCGTTAGCGTTAGAAGGTATTATGGGGATGCTTTCTGATGAACCTCAACCGATGTCGGATGCGGAATTTTTAGACAGTAAGAATTTAAATATCTTAGAGAACCCCACAACGTTAAAGGAGGTAAAAAGCAACGAAAAAGCACAGGCTCAATTAAATGCTTATAATCTTTTCGGAGAACGTGAAGAACAAGAAGGGTTTGGTTTAAGTGATATAGCTCAGATGGTGGTAGGTAGCCAAATGGGCAGGGGTGCTGGCGATTACGCAAGCACGTATTTAGGTCTTAGAAAAGCTAAAGAAACTGCTCGGTTAAATAAAAATGCCAATAGAACGGCTTATATGACCAAAGCACTTGACGAAGTAGATAACTTGCAATTTAAAAATTTCGAGGACACCGAATCTGCACGAGCAGGCGTTAATGATTACCGTACAGGGTTTGTTGATCCTCGTGGTGAGATCTACGTTATGGCTGATACAAAAAAAGGCTATGTAAATGTAAAAAGTTTGCAGGGAAATTGGATAGAACAAAAATATAAGCCAACAGCTGATCTTGCATCGCAAATGAAAGACCCCCGTTTAACTGAGTTACAAAAACATCAGGCAGATCTTTCTGCGAAAGATAACGCATTAATAGGAACAGTCACTCTTACTAATGGAATGGTTAAAATGCTTGATAAAGGTATTGAAGATCCATCACAAAACCCTTTAACACTAGTGACGAATATTGGTAATTTCCTCAACACTGCAAAATCTAACGCAGAAGGGGCTTTGTCTTATATAGGGGAGGGCACTGTAGCGAATGCTTTTGCCTCACGTGGGTCTATTGGGGGTTCAATCGGTAGAGAAGGTGATGGTGAACTGGCTGGAATGCTGTACAACGCGGTACAGTCTGGTGATGACGAACAAATGAAAATAGCTATGGAGGCTTTTGAAAACGGTAATGATGGCGTTAGCTTTAGAGCTTCGCTAGGAGATATGGCCTATAACGATGTAAGAACTAGAGCTACGATGTTACAATTAGCGTATGCTGCCGCAGCGGCTAACGGACAAACAGGTAGAACCCTGTCTGATAAAGATTTAGCATTCCACCTACAAATGGTTGGTTTTGGAGCGACTCAAGACGCACAAACGGCTAAAGATAATATTTTAAGTTTTATTGATACCTTAGTTAGACAAACAGATAACGTAGTGATGGGAACTATTTCTAAGAACAGCTTGAATGCTGGTCAATACCCTTTAGACGATAATTTATTCACCTCTATTATCGGGGGGTACTGGGAGCCTTCTGTAGTAGACGGTAAACGGGATTATACAAACCCACAGAAGTATGTGTTTAAAAACTTTTACACTCGTTATGGTGAAATCCCCGATATTGAACTTTATCAAAAGCATAAACGACGGGCAGGAACTGAGTTTGATTCTAGTGAAGCGACAACAACAGTAAGCCCAAGTGCTAGATTAAATGAAGATCTTCAAGCTATAGAGGATTTGTACAAGTAATGGACGTTACTGATCAACAACGGGTAGATGAATTTTACCAGCTGAGAAATGAAGCCGCTTCGTTATTAGCTAAACAGACGTTAAAAGATAACCCGAACGTTACTTATGGTCAGTTATTGTCTCCAAAAGAATTAGAACTAGCTACGCATATATACAGTCCTGAAATTAAAACTAGGGCTTCTCAACTATATACTCCTGAAGAAATTAAACTAATAGAAACAGCTGTTAATTGGGAAAAAAGAGTTAAGCCGTATAACCGAGCGCCTATCGAATACGATATGTCTGAACGTCATCCAGAGTATCAAGCACGTTTAGATGAGTTAGAAGAACTTCGGGCTATGCCGCAAGTCCCATCTTTAGTTGGGGTGGGACCCTCTGCCGAAACATTTAGATCAAGTCAACAGCTTGCGAACGACACTGACCCGATGTCTCCTATTGGGTTAGATAAATCACGAAAAATAGCTTCTCTTGGTTTTGATCCAGCAAACGAATTAACGTTTGACGATCCTGAAATTGGTAGGGGCTTCAGAACTAAAGTCGCTCTAGGTCCACGTAAAATGACCATAGACGATTATAAATTTGTAGGTAAACAACACGGGCTAGACGGTGAGTATCAGTATGTAAGCCCCAGCGATCCTTCATTAGGGGTTGCTTATAGAGCCAAAGGGGAAGAGAATTTCCAATTAATAAACACGCCTGCACTAACTGGAGAAGATTTTTATAATTTTTTAATTCAAGAAGCTCCTGCGATAGCGGGAGATATCGCATTAACCGTTTATGGTGGCAAGAAGTTTTCAACACCGCTGGGTTTGAAAGGAGGGTTGTTAGCAAAAACAGGGAAAGTTATAGGGATGTCTGGAATGTCTGCTGTTGGTGCGGCAGGAGGCGATCTTTTGCGGTTAATGGCGGGTAGCGCAATGGGTGCTCACGATAGAGATCCAGATGAGATGTTAAAAGAATCCGGAGTAATAGGCGCTTGGGCGTTTGCTGGAACTGCTGGAATATCTTTAAGTGCCGCCGCCATCAAAAAAGCGTGGGCGTCAATAACAAAAACAGATATTCCCCCCGAGTTTTATGAACGAATAGATAACGCGTTACAAAATGCAAGAAATTCTGAAAGGGGTATAGATACTCCTGGTGTTTTATATGGAGATGAAATATCGGTAAAACAAATACGAGAACAAATGCAATATCTTGCCGATAAATTTGGTGCAGAGTTTAAAGGAAACTACAACCCTTCAATACCGTCACGGGCCGGAACAACAGATGCGGCTGATTTAGAAGTCATGTTTTTAAAAGGTGCTGACGATCCTAAAGTACAAGAATTTTACCGCGAAATAAAAAACGGCAACCAACAAGTTATCGATGAGTTTGTAAAAACTTTAAACGATAGGATAGGACCAGATATCGGAACAGGTACTGCAACAGGGGCGACAGTTTCTGAAAGTCTTAGAGTAATGGCGCAACGTGATGTCGATCTTTTTGAAGATCAAGCCTACGATATGATTGATATTGTAAGACGACAAGTTGGTGGTGCGGATGATGCGGCTGTTGCGGGACAAAGCGTGCTTAGACAAGTGGACAACCCACAAGCGTCTAGTGGTCCAATATTTGAAAGAACACAAAAACGAATACAACAAATTAGAAAAAACTATTTAGAGCCTTACAACAAGGCTTGGGATGATGCGTTAAACAATCCAGAATACGCAGATTTAAAAACGGGGGCAGGCTATACAAGAACAGCTACTGATAAATGGTTAAACCAACGGAAAGGTGACGCAAGTGGACTTTTCCGTGCAGCAAATGCTGACGAATCGGTTAGAGCGTTATACGATATGATCCCATCGGGTCCTCAAAACACCTTAAACAGGTTGCGCGGAAGAGGTAAAAAAGGTTTCGAATCTCCTGACTTTACTATTGGGGAACTAAACAACGCTAGAGTTGCTATAAATGATTTTGCTAGTAACCTTCCTGAAGGCAAACAAGGGGCGTTAAAACTGGCGAGAGAGTTAGAACGTGGTTTAGAGAACCAGATGAATCAGTTAGTGAGAGACGGTGCGGCTAAAAAGGCTTTTAAAGAAACGGGGGAAAAACTTGGAAAGAAACGATTAAATCAATGGATTCTGGATAACCAATGGGGAGATGATCTAAGACAAACATGGAGTGCGCAAAAAGAAGCCTTAGAATTATCTAACAGTCAATCAATTCGTTCTATTTTACAACAACGTCCTGAAAAAGTAGCTGAGTCTCTATTTGAGACGACAGCTAAAGGAAGTATTAAAAACACACCTGTTGATGACTTAATGAAAGTATTACAAAAAGATGGTTCAGATGAAGTATTACAAATACAGGAAGGTCTTGCCGCGTATATACAAAGAGAAGTTCTGGATAGTCCTGGATCAACACCATTACAAATAGCCAAAAACTACCGGAAATTCATAAAAGAACACGAAGGAACACTAAGAGCCGTCTTTGGTGATGAAAAATTCGGTTCACGTTTTATGCAGGGAACTAAGCAATTTGATAGAAATGTCATTGGGGGCTTGAAAAAAATAGAAAATGATATACTTACAATAGAAGCACGGTTTGGTATGTCTAAGGCAGGAGACCCTGATAAACGAGTAACTAATATTGTTGAGAGTATTTTATCTACGGGTAAAACTGAAAAACAATCGGGTATTGTTTTAGAGGATGTTGAATACCTACGTTCTATTTTAAAAGACAATCCTGAGTTAGAAGAACAAGTTGCTCAAGTAACTAAACGATTTCTTTTACAAGATATTATCAAACCCAGACAAGGCACAGGTGGTGCTTACGTTTTAGATGACCAAGCATTAACTAGATTATTGACTGAAGGTTTCGGTCCTGCTGATATTGCAGGACCAAGATTAACTTTCGATAACTTCATGATTCCTTTGTTAGGTAAAGAAGGTAAAGACTTTGTAAAAAATCTCAAAGTATTGAATGACATGGTTCAACGAGAACTGGGGGCATTACCCTCGGAGGGAGTAACTCGCGCAATTAAAGGTGGTGACTATAAGGCAGGCGCTAACCTTGAAGGCGCTAGAATGTTACAGCGGTTGTTGATAGCCCCGTTAACACAAACAGGACGAAGAACAACCGCTATTTCTGGTAGAATGGCCGAAAATTCTCGTAAGATGATTGGTGAAATGCTGTTGGATGAGAAATTGTTTAAAGAAACAATGCGAATGGCACAGGGAAGAGAAACTACTCAAAGATTTATAAGATTTTTATCGGCTTATGGATTAGTTGTTACACAAGATTTAGCTTCGGAAATGGAATTTTACGATACAACAGAAAAATTACAAAAAACTCCCGAGAAAAAAGAAATAGTAAGAGATATGACACCTTCTAGAGTTTTGGAGATATACGATGAACTTTAATAATAACAAGGAAAACCCATAATGGCCGGACGAAGAGGTAATTTTAATCCTTTAAACAGAGGAGGAAGGGGTAACGCAATTCCAAATATGGTGAAACCTTCCATTCCTAGTTTGTCTGTCGATAAGCCCGTTTCTTCTCCGCAAGTAGTGAATCCTGATTCATTATTTTCTGATCCAGGAATGGGGGGTGGCCAAATGCGTGAAATTATGAACATACTTCCTCAGTTGCCTCCTGAAAAAATAAAACAATTTATACCTCAGTTACCTCCTGAAGTAATAAAACAGGTAGCCCCTCAGTTACCCCCAGAAATAATCCGAGAAGTTATACCTCAGTTACCTCCTGAAGTAATAAAACAGGTAGCTCCTCAGTTACCTCCTGAAGTAATAAAACAGGTAGCTCCTCAGTTACCTCCTGAAATAATCCGAGAGATAGCTCCTCAGTTACCTCCTGAAATAATCCGAGAGATAGCTCCTTCGTTGCCTCCTGAAATAATCCGAGAAGTTATACCTCAGTTACCCCCTGAAATAATCCGAGAGATAGCTCCTTCGTTGCCTCCTGAAATAATCCGAGAAGTTATACCCCAGTTACCCCCAGAAATAATCCGAGAAGTTATACCTCAGTTACCGATAGAAGTGATGCAAGAAGTTATACCTCAGTTACCCCCAGAAATAGCACAACAGGTAGCCCCTCCTGAAGTTTTAGAAGCGGTTAGAGTAAGGAAGGACGCAAACGACGCTAAAAGTTCCGCAACAGATCAATATGAGGCAGATGTTGCTGATTTTAAAAACACACAAGCAACGGAAGCGGAACAAGGAATAGCTTCTCTTCCTGAAGTCTCTACGTTAAGTCAGGGACAGATTGTTCCTGAAGGACTCGGGTCTTTCGTTCCTCCTCAACAAAGGGGGCCACAGTTCGGTGGTATTCCAGCAGAGGGGTTTGGGCCAAAGCCTCCGTTTGATCCCGACTCTTTATTTAGTGATCCGAACATGGGTGGCGGAGAACCTCCTTTCCAAGGAAGACGACCACAGGAAGGGCCTTTTGCTCCGCCTCCGTTCATGGGTGGCGGAGAACCTCCTTTTGTTGAAGAACCGTTTACGCTTTCTCCGCCTCCGCCGCCACCACCACCAATGGGGGGACCAGATTTCAATCCATTCATGGGGGGAAACACTCCAATACCAAACCTACCCCCTGATTTTGATCCCGACTCCTTGTTTAGTGATCCTAATTTGGGTGGCGGAGAACCTCCTTTCCAAGGAAGACGACGGTTTGAACCTCCCGTTGTTGAAGAACCGTTCACACCGCCACCAATGGGTGGACCAGACTTTAACCCATTCATGGGCGGTGGCGAAGAACCGTACATGCCTCCTGGATCGCCGATAGATCTTGCTGAACCACCGTTTCAGCCTCCTTTCCAAGGGAGACGACCACAGGAAGGATCGCCTCCTCCATTCATGGGCGGAGGCCCCCCTCCTGTTTTAGAAGAAGGACCGCCTCCTCCAACGGGTGGGGGATTTCCTAGTGGTGGCCCTGACTTCAACCCATTTCCAGGCGGTGGAGACTTTAGTGGTATTGACTTTAGTGGTATTGACTTTAGTGGTATTGACGATATTTATGTTCCGCCAGCAACAGAGCCAAGTATTCCGCCGCCAACTCCGCCAGCAGGACCGCCTCCTTTTGGAGGAAGACGTGGCGGTTTCCCACCATTCCTACCGTGGGACCCTAATAATCCTAATGAAGGACCTGATCCGTTTGATCCAAATATTCCTGACGGAGGACCACTACCTCCTGCCCCTCCTGGAGGAGGTCTCCCTCCTGGAGGTGAGCCGCTTCCCCAGCCACCAGCGCCGCCGCCTTACGACGGGCCAGTAAACCCATACACCGGAGAATTTGTTCAAGATCCGTATCAGCCCTACGCAACAGACAGTGGTGCAACACCGTTAGTACGAAAAATGACGCCAGAACAGTTTGGGCAAGCTCCTGGAATGGGTCCTCCACTTCGTACAATGCCGCCCCCACAAGGACCATTTCCTATGCCTCCCCCTATGGGTCCTGTAATGGGTTATCCAGAACAGCGTTTAGGCATGTTTAACGGGGGTTATTTAAACAACGGTATTTCTCAGTTGCCCACAAATCAACAAGGTGATACACTAACACAACAGGTATTCCAAAGCGGATTCCGACCAAGGAGTTAAGTATGGCAGGTTTAGAAGATTTAATGAATATAAGAACAGAAGGCGGGACTGCTAATGCTCCTCCTATGGATCCGATGGCTGCCCCACCGATGCCGCCTCCCCCAATGGGTGGACCACCAATGGACGGAATGCCGCCTCCAGGAATGGGTGAAATGGCTGCCGCTGGCGGAGGACCCCCAATGGGTGGAGCACCCGTAGATATAGAAGGGGATTCAGCAATATTAGCTGAAGCTGTTGTTGGTAGAGCACAAGGTGACATCGGAGCCGCTATTGCTGTTTTAGATACAGCTAAAGCTATGTTGATGCAAAGTGCTGGCGGCGGTGAGCCACCAATGGGCGGACCTCAAATGGCCGCGTTTGGAGGACCAATGGGTGGACGACAAAACCTAGCCAATGAAGAGACTAACCGACCAAACTTTGGTAGAGACACTACTAACTATCAATATCGAAATGCTAAGCCTCCTGGATTTGCGTTTGGAGGACCAATGGGTGGACGACAAAACCTAGCCAATGAAGAGACTAACCGACCAAACTTTGGTAGAGACACTACTAACTATCAATATCGAAATGCTAAGCCTCCTGGATTTGCGTTTGGAG
>Ga0209337_1001074_pt1 | contig 21167 bp, 11 predicted proteins | sample LinPmetageLP53_FD_184044 | JGI IMG/M metagenome (GOLD analysis project Ga0209337, IMG submission 184044) | Marine viral communities from the Pacific Ocean - LP-53 (SPAdes) (version 2) | ecosystem: Environmental > Aquatic > Marine > Oceanic | place: Pacific Ocean | collected 2010-02-08 | reverse complement strand
ATTATATTAGTTTTGTTCTTGGTTTGTTACTTTAGAACCAAATTCCATTTTAAACAACCTTTTTAGTTTTTCTGGATCCATATCTTTTGAGTAATACTCTCTGTTTGTCCACTCACCGTTTTGGTAAACTTCTATGCTATACATACCATTTTCTTCTGGATCATCTGACAAGTCACCATCAGACACTCTAACAGTAGCTGTACGCATCGTAGATAAGTCAAAGTTGTTATTTTCTGTATCGAAAGAATTATCAACCATTCTATTTATATCAGCATCTATTCTACCACCTCTACTATTATCTCCTTTACCAACAGCTCCACCAGCGTCGTATTCTTTGTTTCTAATATCATTGTAATAATTTATAGACTCTCTTTTCAGTCTTTGTTCATCAAAATCCTCGTGGTCAATGTTTGCCCAGTCTAGTGGGTCTTTAGGATTTTTCATTTGATAAGACTTTATAAAGCTTGGCTCATTAGGCGCATATGGATCCCAAGCAAAACTAACAACGTCATTAGTGTTGTCTAGTAAATCATCATAGTCAGTTGTAGTTCTTATATTGTTTTGGCTGTCTCTTAAAACATTGTTACCATTTAAACCAGCTGTTTGTATATTTTTTAAATCCGCTACAACAGCCTCTTTTAGTTTAGAATTAAAAAGAACTACATTGTTATCCAGCATTTCTTGACTAACATACTCATAGTTTCCGTCACCTTCAAGATCTACTTCAAACTCGTTAGTTCTTAAGTCTGGGTTCCATCTAACATTTTTGTATTTTTGATTATGTACTTGGTTGTTAAAAGCCAAGGTTTTTACAGACGATCCTTCTGAGTAATAAGGCTTACCATTTTTTCTACCGTCCATATTAGCGTTATAAGCTTTTTTATCTTTATCTAAGCCGTCAACAGCGGTGTTAAAATCAGCGGAAAACCTATCTGCGTCATACTGGTACTGTTGATTTAAATAATCAGAAGCTATGTTAGCCTTGTGCTTGTTAAACTCATTAAAACCTAATGAAGCTATGTTTGGATCTGTAATTTTAACAGAAGTCTTACCCTGTTTGTTTGTAACTTGTTTTAACGCGGCATTTCTAATAGCAGCACCTTGCTTTTGTCTTAACGCTTCTTGCTTTTTGTAATCATCTAAAGCTTTAGTTATAGGTTTGCTTATAAGCTCAGAGTTTATCTGTACTGGACCTCTTAGTCCTTTTTCTCCTTGTATTAGTAGTTTATTCGCCATATTATCTATTCATAAATTTATCAAAAGCTGTTTTCCCATCTATACCTACTTTATCGTTTAAACCAGCAGACATTAATCCTCCCGCAGCTTGACCAATACCACCAATCATTTGGTTCATAGCAGCTTGTTCAGCGCCTCTAGCGTCTCTTAATCTTGTTTGTGACATACCTAGTAAAGTTTCTGTTCTGTCTTTTACTAAACCTCTAGAGTATACATCACCTTGTCTTTGTAATCCTTGTAATCTACTTTCTTCTTGCAATGTAGCCATTTGATTTGCTTGTTGCTGTTGGCCAAGACTTACAGAAGCTTGTCTAGTTGCTTGAGTACCTTGATTAGCCAACGACTGTGCTAAGGCAGCAATACCACTACCACCGGCAGCTCCTTGTAAGTTGTTTAATATGTTAGCTTGTTGTTGTTGTAATTGCTCTGCTTGGAAATCAGCTTGCTGAGTATTTACTTGTAAATCTTCGTAAACGTTTTCCATGTTATTGTATGGATTACTAGTGTCTAAAGACATATAGTCAGATTTTCTAGTATCATACTCATCTCTAGCATCTCTCATTTCTTGCCTACGTTGTTTTTTTCCACTATTATAACCTATAATACCAGACAAAGCTGATACTCCAGCCCCAATAAGCATAGGCGCCCAGGCTATAGCATAGTTAGCGTTTGCTTGGTAAGTGAATATTTCTATAATTAAGTCTATCATATTTTTAAATTGTATTTATATAGTTACACTTTTTTGTGTTTATTTACTACTTAAAGACACTTCAGAACTAACAGCAAACAGTTCTATAGCAGTGTCTGACGAGTTTTTCATTTCTATTTCTGCGTAATAACCTAACACACCAGATTTATTAACAGCTGTATCTTTTGCAAACAAAATAAAATCATTGTCCACAGGGGTTCTTATGTTACCAGTGTATGTCACTGTAACTGTTTTTCTATCACTACTAATAGAAGTGCATGTTCCTAAGTATATAACCTCGGAACCGTTATTACGCACAAAGTATATGTTATCCCAACCACCAACGTCATTAACTATAGACTCACCGTAGTTAGTTGTGTTTTGACCAGACGCTACAGCTGCTGATTTAGCTTGTAGTGATGTGTTTACTTCGTTTGCAAATGTAAGTGTTAGTGTTGGCATGTTTATTTATTTTTTATGCAATTGGTAAAGATACTGAATCTTCTTCAAGGAAAGCACCTAAGTCTAAATCTATATCTACATCGTAAGATCCAACAGATTCTACTGACAAAGAACCTTCAACTACAACATTAGAAGGTGAAGAACCACCACTCACTGTACCTTGAGTCATTACAAATCTTAAATCAGACGTGCTTATCATTGTTGCTGGGGAGTAAAAAGTTAATGTTGATCCTTTTGGAATACCCTCTGGTGATGGCGGGTGAGATAAAATTATGTTTTTTCCATCAATACCTTTAACATAAGTACCGGAATAAAGCCCAATACCTCTAACCTCCATGTTTTTTGAAATTCTTCTATTTTCAGATAATAACTGAACTGTTACGTTTTCAGGTCTTTTACCACTACCAGCATAAACTGGATAAGCTGTTGTCATTGTTAAAGGAATTCCACAAGGGCCTTGGTCGTGGTTTACTTGTTTAAGATCAAAATTGTTTATAGTCATACTTGAATTTCCATTAGAGGTTTGAGTAATAGCTATTATAGTTCTAGAAACAACATTAGTACTGTTAATAACAACGGTGCTATTTAAATCATTGCCGTTAACTTTACTACCTTGTGTAAAAAATATTTCATGCGTACCCATGCCTGTTGGTAAAACAACGTCTCCATTTCCCACGGCATGGCCTTTCAGCTTTAAAACATAACCAGCACCTCCTTGAGCACCACCAATAGTATATTGTAACCTGTAAGTCTTACCTTCTTCTAAAGAGTTGTTTAATTTTCCAAATATAACCCCTGTTTGATTGAGTATAGGTGAAAAAGAATTTTGACTTCTTGTAAAAGTAGCACTTCCACTAGAAAGTGGCCAGGTGTTATTATCGTCATATGTTCCATCTGGAGCGATTAATAATTGAGCACCATATGTAGAAAAATCTCTACTCATAAACGTGTTTTTAGTACCATGCACTTTTACTAATTTAGTTATGCTTTTTCCAACATTTGTAGCCCCAGCGTTTGTAACATCACTAGTTATATTACCTCCTGATCTAATCTCCCAAGCCGAAGCAGGGTTGTCAGTTGAGCTTGCGTAAGATATAAAAGAAGTTGCTGAGTTACCAGCCATACCACTGCTAAAACTGGTACCTCCAACAAAGCCAGACTGACTTAGACCTAAAGATGTTCCACCCGTAAAACCAGCACCTGTTGAATTATAATTAATAAATTTATTAATGTTGTTAGCAGTTACTTTGAAGCTTAGCGTTTGATTTGAGTATGCTGAAACACCTGTAATTTGATTAGCATTTGCCGAAAGATGATTTCCTGTAAAATTAACCCAACTAGTATTGTTTGAACTATTATTTGTTAAATTACCTAAAATAGCATATGATCTTACCGTTGGCGCAATATATTGATTTATATGAAAAACGGTTGGGCTTAATATCTCTGTAAAGTTGCTATACACACTATTTTCTTGTATTGTTACAGTATAATACCTATTTGCAGTAATTTTTTGAAACCTAAAAGTTCTTTCAAAAACACCGTTTTCTGGTATTGTATTTACAGTTTCTGCAGCTTTGTCCGTTGTAACACCACCAGTTGTTTGTTGTATTCTTATTTTAAACATAGCGCCTGGATCACCGTGCACTTGTATTGTTCTTGAACCACCGTGCCAAGGCAAATCACTTGTCTGAGCAACGTAGTTTGTTATTTCGTTAACAGACGGGTTATAACCAGCGTCTGCCGCGGCATTAAACTCTATAGTGTCGCTGCTAGATTCTTTGTCTATTTTTACAGAAATAGTAAACTCTCTTGCCGTTAGAAGATTACTAGAGTTTTTAGTATCAACAACAGCAACCGTATAGTTAGAAGGTTTTGAACACTCTGCAAATGAAATTGTTGGTGGTGTTTTAAAAACATAGTTCTGTACTGATGTAAATTTTTTAATAAAACTTCCTCTTTTAAAGCCAGGCACGCCAGTATTAATAAAATTATTGTTAGAGTTTATAAAAACTAATTGTTCGTTACCTGAAATACTGTACTCCGCAGTAGAATTATCTGTTGGTCTACCAAAATAAATTTTCATCGCACCACCACTTTCGGTTTCTATAGATTTAACACGTATACCAGTAGTACCTTCTGGATAATTATTTACATTTGAAATATTACCAGATATAGTCATACCAACTTGAATTTGATCATTAGCACTTAGTATTCTTACAAAAGGGCTATTTGAAACACCATCACCATCAGATTTTGTAGTTATACTTAGCACTTCCGTGCAATTTTGTAATATGTCTTTTATAATTCCCGCCATTAGTTTTGTTTTAAATAAGCTGTTCCTGTAACGTTTAAGGTCTGTGTAACATCTGTGTTAGGGTTTGTTGTAGTTTGCGATACTCTTAGTCTAATTATGTTTGTAGCAAGACCTACGTGAGCCGATGACACCGTCCAAGTTCCACTGTTGTTGTAGCCATCTGCAAAGGTTCTTGTCATACTACCTGTGCACACAAATCCACCGTTTATAGTATCTATGACATGTTGTTTCCCGTTAGCGCTAAGACCATGTATGTAAAAATCTTGGTTTGTAACTGTACTTGTGTTAGAGGCAATAAAATCTTCTATTATTTTACTAGCAGTTTCAGAGTTGTCAGTTAAAGAGTTTGTTATTCTCCATTTAGCAGGTGGAGCAGCATCGTTTTCCGTAGAAGTAACTGTAGTTCTAACAAGATGGTATACTGGATTAGGTAAGCTACCCACCGTGGCAACAGTACCAAGTCCCTGCACAGCTAACTCCTTGAGATCTATGTTGTCTTCTGTTGTGTCTATACCTTTTATGTTATTAAACCATTTACCCTCTTTTTCTTTAAACTCTAAAATCTCTGCAAATTGTTTATCTGTTTTTATAGTTGATGCATACCAACCTTCACCACTAACACTATTAGACGTGTATACTTGAGAGGCCGAGCCTTCGTAATTTAAAGTTTTAAATATTTTTATGTCAGAAGGATTTTCATTTAACAAAAACCTAACTTTAGAATCATACTCAACACCGTAAAATTGATTTCTATTTTCATTTAAATTGTGAAGCCATAAGTTACCGTTTTTAAAAGTGTAATAATACCCTTTTAATGAAAAGCCGTTTTCTGGTATAAATGATTTAAAACTTGACCAACCCCTAACGCTTTCACTATAACTCAGTGTATAATCGTTTAGTGTTAAATTGTAATTATCTTTATCTTCATCATAAGTGCCAATTATAGTAGACGAAGGTTTTAAGTTATCTTTAAACCAACCGTCCATACCGTAAACAGATATGTCTGTTAAACCGTCGCCTGAAAGTCTTAACACAGCATTTCTACTTTTATCTGTAAAATAAACTCTATAACCATAGCTGGCAAATGACTCTGGATTTCTAGATATACCATATTCACCAGCAAAAGGTATTGCCTGTCCTAAAACATTGTTTGTTGATGTTAAGTTTGTATTGCCATCAGCGTTAAACAAAGCGTCTTTATTAGCTAGTATTTTTAATATTTTGTTTTCGCAAAAAGCTATTACGTTTGTGTTTCTTGTAAAAAGTTTTTGAATTGAACCGTAGTCTGGATTTAAAAATTTAGTAATTTTTTCACCTTGAATAAATTCATTTAATCTATTAACACCACTGTCATAATTGTATAAACCAGAATATATTATCCCGTTTTGTTTATGCTCTTCTCTGTATGGTATTTTAATAACTGAAGATACTCTAGGGCCTTTGTCTATAAAGTTTGCATTAAAATCATCTCTAACTCTGTTAGACTCAACACCATTACCAAAAGCAAAACAGTTGTGGTATTTGAGATTATGAAAAGGTAGTTTAATTGATTGATTTATAGAAACAATTGGTCCTTCGCTTTGCCCTGTAATGTTTCTAGACAATTGAGCATAAATAACACCAGGTTTTCCTAAGGCACTTGGTAATATAAAAGATCTAGTATGCTGAACGTTGCGATTGTCATCAAGGCTGTGTATGCTAAATTTAGACCCAGCTGGTATGTTGCAAGTCTGCTTCACAGAAGAGTAAGCGCCAGTAACTTTGTTGTGTGACCCGTGGTTAATAATAAACTGTTCGTTGTCTACGTCATTAACTGTTATTGTAGCGGTAGGTAGTAAAGCACTAGCTTTTGTAGAATCATCTATAAAATCAGTTGTTATTCTCATACCTGTTTTAGGTATTAGTATTGCTTCTGATGTTTCGTAATACAAATTTAAATCAACTCTTTCTTTAGGTTCTAACTCAAATATAGCTGGAGAATTACTTGCAAATGTATTGTAAGTTGGTAAATCGTAAAGTATTTCAAGTTTAGAAGAGTTTGACGCTATGTGCGAGCCTGTTGTAGAAAGATCGTTGTCTAACGGTTTTATATAACCGTCTCCAGGGTTTGAAACAACTCCATCTCCTAAAACACTCTCGTCTATTATTGCTGCTGGATCAGTTGGTGTCCAAGCTATAGGCTTGTCTAACTGAACATGTATTCTAACACCTTGGTTTGATCTTTTGTGAAAACTATTATCCTCATCGTTATTTGTATAGTTGTTAACGTCTAATATTTCTGCAGAAGTAATATTGTATATTGTTCTTGTGGGGTCGTTTTGCCATCTAAACTTCGTACCAGCAGTTCTTAATTTATCGTATACAGGCCAATTTTCAAAAAATTGTTTAAATACACTAGATTTTCTATCAAATTTATAACCTTTATTTTGATCGTCTCCAGGAGCCTCATTATCTGAGTTTAAAGGACCTAATCCAATTATTCTAAAATCAGCATGCTTATTACCTAGTAAAAACCCACAACCCATCTCAGCGCCCATATTACCATCTTTATTGGCATGCTCGTGTCTAGCTGCTGACAACTCGTTTGTAGGTTTTTGGTGCCAACCAAAAGCACTATCTATAACCCATTTTTGGTTTGACAAAGGGAATATAGGTGCAAGATCTTTTCTTGTGCTCCTATCGGGTCCTTGAAAACCTGTTATGTCAATAGGACCAACTATATTAGTGTCTAAAGACAAAGTCTGTGCCGATTGACCAAAAACATAAGTGTCTTTTTGATAGTCTAAATCATCACTTTCATAACCATCTGTTGTTCCTTGCCCAGTTATACTATGGTGTAACCATTGAAAATTTTGGCTAGCTATTATACCGTACTCTCCTTCTGGTGAAAGATATGATTTTAATATATGATTGTTAAAGTCAAAATCTTTCATAATTTTAACAAAAAACCTTCCGTCAAACTCAGCTTTGTAGTCGTTTGGATTTGACTTATATATTTCTAGGTCTAACTGCCTTGTTGTACTACCTGGTGCAGGGCCTGTAAAGTCTACGTCTGTACCAAACGAGTCTACTAATTTAAACTCATAATAATTTATAGAGTTTGCAAGATTATACTCAATACTTTCAACTTCATAAAAATTACTAGCTGTGCCTTTTAAATTAGAAAAAACTCTAATGTAAGTGTTTGACATTACCTGTCTAGTACCAACTGTAGCTTCGGGCAACATATCTAAAACAGCTTGACTGCTAGTGAATCTTGCGGCATTAACCCTAACCATAATCCTACCTCTTAAAGGATAGCCAGTAGAATTATTTACGCCTGACGTTGTAAAGTTACAACTTGAAGCAGAGCCAATAAGCTTTTTTTCATTAACAACAAACTGTGGCGCCGATGTTTCAACAGCTAAAACTTTATATCTAAAAACTTTACCAGCTGTAGCTTGAAAATCATCACTACCGTCATGAGATTTTTTTAATATTAAATAATCTTCCTTGTTTACTTTATTTACATCTGAAGATGGAAAAGAAATCCAAACTTGATCAGACTGCTCCGCTTGGTAAAACCTATCCATTGCTAAATTGTAATATTCGGCAGAAGGGTCTTTTACGTAAAATTTATAATGAGTAGCAAAACTTGGTGGTAAACTTGTTATTTTTGCTTTTATTGTATTTGCTTTGCTAGATAATTCCTGCCCTAAGTTTAAAACATTTAAACTATCATTAGAAAAAACCGGCGTAGTTCTTCCATATTTATCTAGTAAAGAAACTCCAACTTGATAACTTCTCAACGACTTTACAGATTGTCTAGGTAATTCACCTCCTATAACATCATTAGAAGTTACTATTGAGTCTATAACGGGTTCTTCTAGTAAATCATATTGCTGCTTGTAGTTTCCATACAACAGCCTGTTAGCCGTTATTTCTTGTGACTTAGCAGACTTAGGAACATTGTCATACTGTCTTAATGCCTGGTTTTCAGGAAGCACAGCGTGAACCATTTCAGAAATTATTGACACCTCTAAAGGTCCTTCAGCACTTAAAGCTGGAGAACCTAAAGAGTAAGGACTATTGTTTGCTTTTATTGTTTTTAAAGTGTAAATATTTGTTGACTCAGAAGATTTGTACAAAATATCTAACTCATTTACATTTTCAGGCGCTGGTTCAAAGTCAGACAATACTATTCGCCTAACATCGTTTATCATTGACTTGTTATAACCTTCTTCTGTGTCGTAATCATACTCGCTAGAAGGTAAAAAAGCAACTTTTGTAAAAGGCGACATTGCTGAATACTGGTTATCGTTATATTTCCATCTATACCCAAACCTTGCAAAACTTTCTTGATGTAAAGCTTCTTTTTTAACTCTTATTGCAGCCCATTTTTTAGCTTCACTAGGCATTAACTGCGTTATATTGCTACTTGCAGACACAATTTCACATTCAAATGTTTTTCTTGATTCGTTTGAACCAGTTGTTTCAAAATCAACTTGACCAGTCATTGTCACAGCTTTTAGACTAACGTCAGTTAAAGTAACATCTGGATCAGCCGCGGCGTATAACCTAAATCTATCTAAATTATTTGGCCCTTGCCTAAAGTATAGAACATGTGTTGCAACGTCAGGCAGTAAATGTATTGTTTTATTTACAGTGCTATCAGGTATGTTATATGCTTGGCCATTTATCTGTAAGGCAAAATCAGAGTTTGTATTTGCAGACGCAGAAATAACATAAGTAAGCTTGTACCAATTACCAGCAATAAGATTTGTTGTTAAGCCACCATTACCACCAGAAGCAGATGTTGTAGCGTCTAAAGTACCACTTCCACCAGTATTACTAACAGCAGTACCTCCACCACTAACTGTCCAACCGTTATTACCTATAGTCCATTTACTAGCGTCGGTAAAAGTTGAAGCATCAGGATTTAGTAATTCACTACCAACTGTTGTAGCCGCGGCATATGTAGGAAAAGCCGTGACACTTTCTGCTAGCAAATTTTGTTTTGTTAGTGCTAATTTTATTTTTACATCTTGCTCACTAACCAGCGGGTTGTCAGACAGCGTGAGCTCTACGGTATCACCAACTGTATAATCAGGCTTGCCATAAAAACTAACTTCTTGTATTCTTACCGGTTTAGGCTTGCTTATACACTCTATTTGTATATTTTTTATAGTACCTATAGTGTCTATGTCTTTTGTAAGTATTACACCTCTACCTTCTGACTGCTGCCAAACACCATTTGTACCACCAGCATTGTTAAAGTCCATGTGCGGATCATATTGAAATATTCCGCTAATTTTTCTAGGTTGATTACCACCAGAAGTAAATGTGTATCTTAAATCTTTACCAACACCATAGTTATTTCTTACAGACACGGTTGTTGGAAATCCAACACCACCATTTGCAGTCACCGCAACATCCATACTTAATCTGTAAAAATGACCTGGTATTAACCCATCTGTTCCGCTACTATCTTCTGAGATAACACCATAAACACGTTGCTCCGTGTTGTTAAGCGAGGCCGCTCCAGCGAGCATTAACAAACCGTTTGGCATTATAAATGTAACTCTTGTTTTTGCATTAGAGTCTGTAGAAAATAAATTTGTAACAGCTTTGTCTAAAACTATTTTTTTAGGACTACTACCACTTACACTTACAACTCTTGTGTTTAGATTAACAACATCAGCAACTGCGCTCGTAATAACCATACCAACTTCAATATCAGACATGTTGGTAGCATCATAAACAATTTTAGCATCACTAGCATCTGCGTAAACATCTGTGTAACCTGGTGTAGAGCCGGATCTATTTGTCACAGGTGCTAACTTGTGCCAACCAGTGTTTTCTGAATCTGCTTGCTGATTACTTTGATTTGTTGGGTTGTCTGCAGCTGTTGTAAATATAAGATTATTATCGTTTAAGTCTAATCTTGGCGTAAAGTCTTTTCCACTACCATCTTCAAGATAACCACCATCTTTTAAGTATGTGTCATCACTTTGCAACCTACCTTGGTTATTTGTGCCAGATGGCTTTTTCTGTGTTCTACCACTAGAATCTTTATATGTCCAAAAAGTTTCATTATTAAACTCTTCTAAGTAATGTTTCAAAACAACAACATCACCACTGCTAATTGTAGTTGCAACAGAATCACAGTTTAAATATATTCTACCAGTAACATGGTCTATACCACCTGTGCTGTGCGTTTTGTCTATTTCATATCTTCTAACAGTACCTGCTGTTGTCAAGTGCAATAAGTGTCTTGTGTTATCAACCCCAAGCCACTGCTTCCACTCAGAATCACTTAAAGTGCTTACGTCTACAAAAACTACATTTTTAAAAGCACCAGCTGTAGCTGTAGCCCTGTTTGTTGTTATCTGAACATCATTATTAAATATTAGTTGGTTACCACTAGATGGCGAATATATATGATCGTGCTCTACTCCACCACCACCGTCAATAGGACTTGACGCGTGTGTTGTGTTTGTTGGAACGTGAACAGTAGATTCATCAGCACCTTCTGATATTCTTTCTGTATCGCTTAAAGTAATTTTAGGCGCACTAAAAGGTGCTTTTCTTATAACAGTTATGTGTTTTTCTTCTACATAGTTGTTAGTGCCACTGTCGCCCTTACTAATTAATCCGTTTTCTTTTACTAATACGTTTGTTTTTTTCCAAGGCTGCGTGGCATCTATACCTCTTTTCATATTAGCTATGTTTATTTTTTTAGGCTCACTATTACCGTCAGTCCAAAACAACATATCACCTATTATATTTACACCTGTTATTAAGTGTTTTTTTGAAAAATTTAAGAATTTTTTTTGATTACCAAGAGATGCGTTTGTAAAGTTGTCAATAAGAACTGGGTCTGTAACCTCAGTGTCTGGATCATACTCAACTATAGCATCAATATTACTACCTTTTATAAACCATATTATAGTGTTTGTTTCTTTGTTTATTATAGAACCAATACAAACCGCGTCAGCTATGTAACTAGCGTTGTTTATAAAATTACCAGATTTTAAAGTATTTCCAAAAGAATTTTCAATAGCACCAACATCACTTGTTTCTGAAGTAGAAATATCAATGTTCAACGCGTCTATATATTCTCCCTTAGGTACTAGTCTTTCGTCAAGGTCTTTATTCATTTTCCCTGACGTAAAAGTATTCTTAATTTCTGGCATATACTAGTGTTTTATTATTTTCGACTTACCTCTTATTACTTGCGCAAGCTCTTCTGTTTTTAGATTTGACAGTCTTAGCTTAGCAGTTCTTATTGCTGCAAACCTTTCCTTTTTATATCTTCTAATTATAAATTCTTGTATGTTAGCTCTTGTAGACATTATAGCGTATGCTATACACTTGTACATTGCTTCTTCTGCAAATTTATGTACAATCATATCTCCATCAGCACCAAGCCCATCGCTTATGTATTTTAAAGTAATATTTTTACTAGCAAGATTAGAACTAAAATGTATATTACCTTTTAACTCGTCAATATAGTAATTACCGTTAGAAGTTGCTTGCTCAGGATCTAATCCATATCTATTGCCAAGTAAAAAATCTAAATCGTCAGTGTCATATCTTTTGTTAGAATCGCTTGAGTCTGTAAGATTATTTTTTTGATAAGCTTTCCATGTTTCTGATTCAGAAGCTGTAATATGATTACCATTACCATCAAATATATATTCACCTGTAATTTCATTTGTTAAAGCAGAAGGATTTGACGAATATCTTATTGGATGTAGTATTCTTTCAATACCTGCAGAGTCTACCTTAGAAAGTTTAATATAGTTGACATAATCATGTGGTAGTGGCATAAGCAAGTTTGCACCAAGCGTAAATTCTATAGCTTTTTGAGATTTTAAAGTATCGTAACTAAGCTCTTGCAGTGATCTCATAGCGTGAAACAAAACGTCAGATCTTCTTACTTTTGGTATTACTTTTCCTTCACCAACATAACCAACAACAAAGTTAGCTACAACATCATCGATAGATATGTATTGGTAATTACCTAAGTCAGGTGATTTTAATATAACCTCAATAGTATCTCCTTGTGTAGGGTTGTGGCTTAGTATTATTTTACCAGTGTCAACGTTAAACTCACTAACAGTTACACCATATTCTGATATTAAACTTCTAGTAGATTTTGTTACACCGTTTGCAGTTCCTATTAGATAAATGTCAATTTCACCTAAAGATGTAGGCAGTGTTGGAAAATCAATTGTAAAAATATTTCTATTAGCAGCGCCTACTGTAAAAGCGTTAAAGCCGTAATATTGTTCTATTGTTCCTTTAAATAATGACATGTTTTATTGTTTTTCTTGTTGAATATTTTTTAAATCTTCTTGAGAAGCTATTTGGTATATACTAGGATCTTCCATTATTATACCTGCTAACGCTAGTATTTTCCTAACAAGCTTTGTTTCTTCAGAAGCATGTAGTTCAAAGTTAATAGAAGACGCGCTGTTGTATAATGCCGTGCCGTTTATGGTTGTGTAACCCCAACTAGCGTCTGCTGGTTTTTTTATATAGTTACATTTTATATCGTTTTCAGAAAAAGTTAAAGTTGGAGTTGATATGTTACCAGCGGCTGTTGCAACGTTTAACACTATTTGACTTGCACTTGCTGATGTTGGGTTAACACTAACAATGCTAGTTGTATCTGTGGCTAAACCTGCTCCTGTAACTATTTGTCCAACTTTAATTTTACTTATATTTCCAGTAGTGTAGTTACCTAAAATAACAGTTGTACTAGCTGTGTTACCAGTATTTAGTATAGCTGTTTCAGTAAAACTTGCAGGCGCTACGTTAAAAGGATATATTTTTATGGTTGTTGCTGAGTCTCTAACAAAAACAGGACGTTTTGATGATGGACGTGTAAGAGGTGATGCGTTTATTTCTAAGTAATCTTTTTCTGATAGTTCAGATAAAGTTTTTTCACCAGCGCTTGTGTCTAAGTAATCTGATAATCTAATTATAGTACCTAATCTATATACATCGGTTGGTAAAGTTCCAACACCAGCTATAGTTCCTATTGTAACCTGTTGGTGTCTTTTTTGAAAAGGCATAAGCTTTTCTTGTAATAAATCTGTTATGTTAGAATACTCTGTTTCGTTACCAGGTCTTCTACCATGTTGGCTAATATCGTAAAAGTATTGCTCAAATATATCCATCTGAGCTTGATTTGCTAATAAGTTAAATTCTTGAGGTGTTACATAACCTCTTTGCTCTTTGTTAGCTATCGCTAATACTCTTTGATATACCGTATCTACGTTTACTGCCATAATTTCTTTTTAATTTGTAGTTTGCAATCGCCCCGTAGAGCGACTGCTTCTACAAAGGTTTTTACTTCAATTGTTTTTCAATATTATTGTAAATTTCCATACCTTCATCGGTTTTAAACCAATGCGCTAAAGCTGTGTATGGATGCTCATCAAAAGGAACGTTCATTAGTTTTCTATCGTTAGAACCCCAAGTAAATGTTCTTTGATCTCCAGATAGTTTTAATATCCCCATTTCAGTTGCTTTAATACCAAAATTTCTAAGTTGAACATTGTCATCGTTAGCTAAATCTAAGAACAATTTAGGATTGTTTTTAGCGTATAACAACAAATCTCTTTTAAGTTCCTTAGAACTCATCTTAGACGCTTCAGAACCTATTTCTACTCTCATAACTGCTTCAGCCATATCAATATCCATTTCTTTAGCAGCCATTAAAGCTTCTATTTCTAAATGCAGAGTATCAATATCTTCTGCTGCTTCTTCAACTGGTTTATGCTCTAAGAATAAACCACCTAAATCAGGGTGATATAAAGATAATAGTTTTTGTAATGGTTGTTTGTTTTTTGGAACAAATAAACTTCCATCTCTAAAAGTTATGTGCTCTAGTCTTTGATCACCAACCATTTCATCAACAAACGGTGTTCTTTGATTTGAAGTGTGTTTCAACTCTCTTTCATAACCCTTTTCCTCATCAAACCAATATATATTTGTTGATTTTATATTGTAAGTTAGTGGAGTTATTTCATAGTTTAAATAATACATTCGGTCTTTTATTTCCCAATTATTATTTTTTACTTCTTTTTTAGGTTGTTCTACAACCTGTACTACTTTTTCTACATGCTCATCACCAGGATCACCTTGGTACGAGGCTTTTTTTTGTTTTTTTGCCATAATAATATATAATATAAATTAATAAAATAAAGGGTCGAGGCCGAAGCCTCGATCCCTTAAATAATAAATGCTTACTTCATTAACATGAAATTGTTAGCACCTTGAGTAACTAAACATCTTTCAGATAAATAATGTATTTCCATCGCATCTAAGTCAGATGTTACAGCTCCAACAGAACCAGTAACCCAAGACTTCATTTTTCTAGACTCAGTTTGTGAAGCTCTGTATCTAACATGTAAGAAAGGTCTTTTCATGTTTTTACCCATAACCTCATCATAAACTGAAGATACACCTGCAGGAATAATAGCTCCTCTGATTGCATCAGCAGCAAAGCCAGTAATTAATCCACGAGTACCTTTATCATTTAGATATTTCCAGTCAGACTTGTAGAAGTCATAAGATCCACGTCTGAAACCAGAAAAACCTAAGTTTAATGCCATATCTTCTGAGTTGTTAAATACTCCGTAAGAAGTACCACCAGCTCCGTAAGAATTCATTGAAGCTAACATATCGTCCATTGCAAGAGCAGTAGCTCTATTTACAAACATCATATTTTCTTCAATAGCACCATTTTCGTCAAACTTAGCTAATATAGCGTCAAACTCAGCTAAATCAGTAGCAGCGTTAACACCAGTAACACCAGTAGTAACGTGACCTCTCTTTAGTATAGCGTCAAATAAACCTTGTGTACCAGCAGAATCATTAGCATTAGTAAGTTCATCTTCAACAACAGAGTTAGCGTGTGCTTGTTCAGCTTCTAACATAGTCATCTCTAAGTGATCAGCAAATCTTGATCTTGTTTCAGCTTCAGCTTTAACATACCAATAGTAACCACTTTGTCCTTCTTCACCAGAAACTTCAACCCAACCAATTTGAGCTTGATCAGATCCAGAGATTTCATAGTAATCTCTTAATATAATCGGCTTGTTAGTTAAAGATTTGTGTTGTGGTTTGTTACCTCTGTCTCTTTTAGTAGATGCTTTCTTAACTTCAGAACCATATACTAAAATCCTAACATCGTCAGTGTTACCAAAGTAAGTAGATAAATTTGCAGCACCGTAAGGTAAAACATTTATAGTTGCACTGTTTACAGTTGCAGTTTTAACATAACCTCTCATAGTAGTAGTTGCACTAGCCATTAAGACTGTATCACCTACTCTAATACCGTGAGTTGTACCTTGAGTTACACCATTCGCATCCGCTTCGATAGTTACGTTACCATTTGATGCAGTACCTCCTATAACACCGTCATAAGCTAAATGTAATCTACCTTGTTCAGTCCAAATAACCTGATCAGCAGACATTGCTTCTTCAGCTCCTACTTGTGCAAGAAAACCTCCGATTGTACGTTTTCCGTAAACCTCAGCTTCTTTTTCCATAAGATCTGGTAAATATTGTTGCGCCCAACCGTTACCCGTCGCCGTAAAGTCGATGTAGTTTGTTGCTAGCGCAGCTTGTACTGGAGCACCCGCCATTCCTGGAAAGCCTCCATTAAAACTTGATATTGCCATTTTTAATTTTTTTTAAATTATTTTAATTTTGTTTTTATTTTAAAAGTAGGCAGATTATTACTTTCAAGTATTCTAACCTTAGGACCACTAGTATTAGTGTTTGTTAACGCTTGCCTAGGATCCATGTTAACGTTTTTAGATTTTGCTATAGTTTCTTTTAATGCATCAGCTTTTCCTTGTTCATAAAAATGATTAGCAATAGCATCTGAGTTCATAGCTGTAAATAAAGATTTATGATAACCTTTAGCGTCTGACATTTCGTTATTTTCATTCAAGAACTTCTTGACAAAATTATTAATGTCGCTTTGGCTTTCTTTTACTTTGTTTGAATCTTTAACGTTAAACCTATACTTTTTTTCTCCAACCTTGTATTCAAATCCTTTAAAGTCTTTAAATAATTCATTTGTTTTATTTAAAAAAGTATTAGTTTGTTTTTCAACCATCTTGTTGTTTTCTTCCGACTCTTTGTTGTATCTATTAAAGAAGTTTACAGCTTTTTGTTGTTCTTGGGTCAACTTTGACCCAGCTTTAATTTCTTTATAGTATTTAGACTTTTGCCCGTCTAAGTGGCTTTTAGCGTTGGCAACTTGCTCTTTTAACGCTATTTTCTTTTTTCTCACATCTCTTTCTTCTTCTAACTCTTCGTTATAATGAAAATTATCTTCTATTAAAAATTCAATTTCATCATGTGTTAAGTGAGATTTTGTTTGTTTGTAAAACTCTCGCAATATAGCCATGTCATCATACTCCGCGTAATCTTGATTAAGCTTTACATAATCTTCTAAGCTACCACCGGTTTCTTCCATAAAGTCTACTACTTTTTGTAAACTTTCTGGCATAGCTTCCACAGTATCTTTAGCTTCTATTACTTCTTCAACAATTTCTTTTTTTGTTTCTTCAATAACTTCTTCTAATACTGGAGCTTCTTGTGTTTCAGCTTCCGGTTGTACTTCTTCTTGTTTTTCTGTGGCATTGGCATTTTCATCGACTCTAGCCACTCCCTCGTCGACAGGGTTATTTTCTTTAGTTTCATTTTCTTCTGGTTTTGTTGGTTTGTTTAGATCTACTCTAATAATATTGTCATCAACTTTTTGTTCAGTTGCTTGTGTAGTTTCTTCAACTACGTTTTCTACGTTTTCTTCCATAATATAATATAATAATTAATAATTTATCGAGGATCAAATGAACTTAAATCAAAACCCCCACCTAGTATATCATTACTTGCAGACTCAAAGTTTTTAGGTGTATTACCACTATTTCTTTGCTCTATAAGTTCACTTTGTTGGGTAGCTTGTATTCTAGTTCGCTCGTCTTTACGATTTTCCTTTTGTGATTCATTGTCTTTAAGAGTTTCCGACTCCATTTGTTTTAACTTTAAGTTGTAGTTAAACTCAACTTCCATTAACTCTTTTTTGTATTTAACCTCTTCAGCTTGTCTTTGAGACTCTAACTGAGACTTCATTTGCTCTAACTGCATTTCAAGTTCCATGTTAGCTTGGTTTTTTTGTATTTCAGACTGAGCCGCGGCTTGTTGAGCTTGTTGATTTGCTTGTGACTGTGCTTGTATGTTTTGTTGTTGCATTTGTTGATCTTTGTCTTGCTTTTTCTTTCTACGTATTTTCAACAACTGATTTGCAAGTTTAATATTTTTTATTTCTCTAAGATCAATAGCATCTTCAAGCTCTATGTTTTGTTTTGATAATGCTACCTGTATATTGTTTTCTAGCATTTGTTTTTCTTCTTCGTCAGGCATTAACTCTAAAAATATACCAAAGTCATACAAGTGTAAATCTTTTATCTCTTCTAGTGTAGCAACGTTATGAGCACCTATTTGCTGTATAAAAGCATCTTTTGTTGGAGAGTATTCTACAATATCAGATATTCTTAACGATAATGCTTCGGCAACTTCTTGTGTTAAGTATAATCCAGCTTGTAATATATGTCTTGTTGCTGTGTTAGAATTAGCAGCCGCAAGTTTTTGAACACCTACCAAAGCATTTTTGTCTGGCATACTACCATCTCTAGCCTCGTTAAGCCCGGTAGTATCTCTTATCATTTGTAGGTAGTAGTTGTAAGTTTGAATTAAACTTTGCATTTTAGCACCACCATTACCACTTGTTATTTCTTGTATAGGTACTTTACCAGGGTTCATATCGCCATCAGAAGTAAATGATCTACCTATAATACTACCTGTTTGAAAGAACATGTTCAGAGCTTCTTGTGGATTGTAGTTTGTTCCGTTACCTAAATCTATTTCAGCTAAACCATCAGCATCTAAATAAATACCATCTGGTACCATACGTGACATAACTTGCTGAAGCTTTAAATGAGTAAGCTGTATCATATCAGCAAAACCAGTTACTCTACCAACTAAAGATTCTATTCTACCCTTATACATACGTGGAGCTACAATAGCGTAGTTCATTTTAACTTTAGTGTGATCACTTTTAGGTCGTAGCATGTTTTTAGCCAACTCCCACTTTAACATTTTGTTAGCGCCTAGTATTATAGCGCCTTCATACATAACCTCTATTTTTCTTGATAACTTACTAAAATCTTCAGAGTTTTCTGGTGGATTAAAATTATCGTCTTTTTCAATAGCTTTTTGGCCTCCGTCTTTTTTATTTTTTAATTTGTAAGTTTCACTGTTGTAAGTTTTATAATTAAAATATAAAACATCTACTTTGTTTTGATCTGTGTCATCATCTGAGTAAGACGTTTGGTTATGTATAGATGTTGTTCTTTTATTACTATTCTGGCTTATCTCTTCTAAATCAGCTGTGGTTAAATCAGGAAATTGTTTTATTAACTCGTTAAAAGGTATTGTTTTAACTTCACCAACATAATATATATCTTCAAAATAAGGCGAATCGGTATAAGAGTAAATTAAATTTACTGGATCAACATAGTCTATAGTAACACCTTGAGATGTGTTAAAGCTTGTTTTAACAGCGCCAATACCTATAGTTGCAATATCATAGTAGTATCTTTTCTTTGTTAACTCATACCTGTTGCCGTCCATTAAAACATTTAAAGCTTGTTCGTTAGCTAGTTCTACTGACTGCTTGTATGTTAGTTGCATGTGTAGACTTAACTCCTCTTCTGTTTCTGGTAAAGTATTTACATCGTTTTCTCTAATGTTTATACCTAGGTTTTGCTCCGCAAAATTAGCAAGATCAGTAGTTCTTATATCCGCAAGCATTGACTCCATAAACTTAGTTCTTTTACCAACACCGTATGGATCTTGCGAATAAGCTTTTATGTCAAATGTTCTTTCTGCAATACCATTTACCACTATATCTACAAATTTAGGTATAATAGGTACTGGCTTCCAGTCTAAATTTAAATAAGATAAATCACCATTAATAGATAGTTCATCTTTATATTTTTGTATAGATTGTTCTCCTCTAGCATAAAGTCTTAATGAGTGAAAACTATTTCTATTTTTTATGTATTTATTATGACCTTTGTCGTTGTGAAACCACTCGCTTTCAATTGCTTTAGCAACTTCAAGACCGTAGTCCATGCTAGATTTTTCTGCATCACTAACAACTTGACTAGGAAAATAATTTTTTATAAATTTTTTATACATATTTATTTTATTAATTTAGAAACGCTACCTGTGTTTTTATACTTAGCGATACTTATGTTTAATTGTGGTTTATCTATTTTTGCATTTGGTCTATATAAATGTCTATTACAAGCCATTATAGCTAGACCAGAGCTTATAGCAGCATCATGCTTTGTTCTTTTGTTTATATCAAATCTAGCCCAATCATTAAGAAGCTCGTTAAAATACATATTACCGTAACTACCATTTTGCTTCAAACCTACATGATCTTGTATGTACATTTCTATTGCCGCTGCATGAGCTTGTTTTATATCTTCACTTGAGTTAGGTATTCCACCAACTTCTTTTTCTGCAGTAGATAATTTATTCCAAACTTTATCAGGTCTGTTCATACTAAAACCTCTGTAACCACGTCTTCTTAAATAATACAATAGACGAGGTTTATTGTTCTCTGCAAGTATAGGCATCCCGTAAAATACTAAAGCCATTAGAACGTCCTCAAAGAATATCTCTGCTGTTTGTGGTCTAGCCAAGTATTCTAAAAATATCATGTTAGAAGGAACTTCTTCCATACTAAACTTGGTTAACCCGTGTAAAGCGCCTTTAGAACCCACACCATCTACAGTTCCTGATATATCGTAGCTATCACAACCAAACGCTCCTATGTGTTCGTTTGCAGGGTGCTTAATTCCATTTTTTAGTATAACCCTGTTTTGCAAGTGTAATGGTGGTACCCAGCTTACTTTAAATCTACCTTGTGGGTTTGGATAAAATATTACTTGAGAATCTTTCTTACCGTTAACCCATTGAAAATTACCTTTAGTAATGCCTAGCGTGTTAGACATTTCCTCGTTGTAGTCTATTTGCTCATATATTTTAACTAAGTTAAAGATACTGTTTTTTGTTTCATCTCTAAACGCGTGCTCAGTAGTTCTTGGAAATTGTCTGTAAAATTCGTTTAATGCATCTTGATCGTTTTTTAAACCGTCAGCCTCATTCTGCCAGTTTTCTACTACACCTATATCTATTAACTCTCCGTGTGGATCAAAGACATCATGGTTTGGACTATCAAATACTGGAATTCCGTACTCGTCAATAAATCCTTCGTAGTTCCACTCCATTGGGATAAAAAGAGAATATAGCCCAGACGCTGTCTGTCCATTTCTGTTTCGCTTAGTAACGTCTGATGCATTATATAGTTTTTTAAAGTTTTCTCCA
>Ga0209337_1001072_pt1 | contig 21175 bp, 15 predicted proteins | sample LinPmetageLP53_FD_184044 | JGI IMG/M metagenome (GOLD analysis project Ga0209337, IMG submission 184044) | Marine viral communities from the Pacific Ocean - LP-53 (SPAdes) (version 2) | ecosystem: Environmental > Aquatic > Marine > Oceanic | place: Pacific Ocean | collected 2010-02-08 | reverse complement strand
GACTACTTGGTGTCTCACTCACAGGTATAATGGATTGCCCACTTACTAATGGATCAAGTGGTGAGAACTTACCTGACCTACTTACTAAGCTTAAAGAAAAAGCTGTAAAGACTAACCAAGAACTAGCGGGTGAACTAGGTATTAATCCATCTGCTAGTATAACTTGTGTTAAACCTTCTGGAACTGTTAGTCAACTTGTTGATTCAGCTTCAGGAATCCACACACGACACAGTCCTTATTACATTAGAACAATTAGATCTGATGTAAAAGATCCCCTGTGTAATCTTTTGATTGATAGTGGAGTACCTCACGAACCGGACACAACTAATCCGAGTAATGTGATGGTCTTTTCATTCCCCATGAGATCCCCTAAGTATTCTCTAACTAGAAAAGATCTCTCTGCTATTGGTCAACTAGAACTTCATGGTATTTATTCTAAGTTTTGGGCTGAACATAAAGTTAGTCAGACAATTTCTGTAAAGGAAGATGAGTGGCTTACTGTCGGTTCTTATGTATTCGACAACTTTGATGACATATCTGGAGTATCATTCCTTCCTTACTCTGACTATGTGTATAAGCAAGCACCATACACAGAGTGTACAAAACAAGAATTTGACACACTAAGTAAACGTATGCCAGAGATTGATTGGAAGAATCTCCTTAAATATGAGACACTTGATAGTACTTCTGGCTCACAAGAGTTAGCGTGTACTGCTGGTGGCTGTGAACTTTAATACAAAAGTGGACATTTATGGACTATAACTTAGTTACCAAAGATTTACTTTCGTATCTAGATAGGATGTTTCCTAATAAGTTACCTCCTAAAGATACTTCACAAGCAGAACTGTGCTTTCTACAAGGTCAACAGTCTGTTGTTGAACGGCTTAAACAACTATACGAGGATGATAATGGGTGGGAGAACATCACCGCCAATACCTAAAATGCCACCCCCTATTCCACCACCTGCTGAAGTAGACAGACCAGAAATATCACAAGCAGAATTGGAACTAGCGGCTCCAAAAAAGGTTGGGCAAGAGACTAGTACAGGTAAACATAGGAAGTATAGAGTCAAAGGATCTAAAGGTAAAAGCACATCCCACTCAAAGTATAAAGGAGGAGGTTTATCAGGACATACACAGAAGAAAGCGGGTAACAAGTAACCTTTAACAAACACACACGTTATGATAACAGATTTACAAATTTACCCTATCAACTCAAAGGAGTTGTTAGATTCAGTAATGAGTGCGGGACTAGCAGATAATAGACAACCCCTCTATCCCACCCATGTTGTAATAAAAGAGGGAGAAATAGTTGGTTCTTTCTCCACAGTTTCACCAACAGTTTACTGGTGGATGCACTCAACTAAAGTAACCAACAGAGATTCAGTTACAATATTTCAGTCTCTTGATACACTAATGAATCAAGAGAATCATGAGTCTTATGTTATACCATGTCATCCTAAGTCATCTTACTATAAGACTTTAACTAGTAGAGTTGGAGGAGGTCTTGAGCTTTACAAGGGAGATGGTAATGATGATTGGACATTATTTATAAGGAACTAAAATGGGAGGATCAACAGCCGATGCTTTTGGTAGTGCTAACAGATATACTAGTGCTAAGTTAGGTAGACTACAAGAGCACACAGAGAGACAGACTAACGAGTTAGCTAAAACAGCAGAGAAAAATTTAGAAGGTTCACTAGATAATACAGTGGGTGCTGTTGGTAGAGAGACTACAAAAGGATTACAAGCTATGGGTCTTATGGGTGGTGGTAATGATAGCGGTGGCGGTAGTGATGGCTCTGCAAGTGCTAACTACTCTAACAAATCAACAGCTTCATCTAAGGGAACAGGTAAGAAAGCTGATCTCAGTAAAGATAAATCAAAGAAAACTGGCGGTAAAGCGTCCTTATATGCTAAAAAGAAGTAAAGGGTAACTATGAAAGATTACATTAAGATACTAGATGACCTACGAGCCGAGGAACATAGGTTCAACTTTGATCATACAAATAGGAACCTATGCTTTGGAGGTGGAAGTGGTGGAGGTGGATTAGCATCCTTTGGAGGAAAAGTTATCGACAAGGCTAAGAAAACTGGTAGTGATGCCGCAGACGCTGCAAAGACTAATATTGAAACTGCTACTGATGCTGGTAAAGAAGCTATGCATGATGCCGCAGATGCTACAAAGACCAATATTGAAACTGCTACTGATGCTGGTAAAGAAGCTATGCATGATGCCGCAGATGCTACAAAGACCAATCTTGCAACAGCGGCTGATGCTGGTAAAGCGTTTGCCCATACAGCCGCAGACCAATTTAAAGGGGGTATGCAGAAACTTGGTCTTCATAAATCAGATGAACCGGGTAGTGAAGATACACCGGGATCTAGTGCTACACCCGGAGGAAGTGAAAAAGTTGGGGGAGGTGGTAGCAAGGTATCTATGAAACAAGCTGAGGCAGCAAAAGGTAAAAAAGCTAAGATGGGTGCTAAAGGTAAACGAGCACTCAGAAAAGTAGGAGCACAGTAGTAAATGCCTAAATCCCTAGCCCAACCGAGAAACATGGTAGACGATACACAAGATGACACATATGCTGAGAAGGGTATGCTCAAAAGTATGTATGAGCAAGCCTTCAGTGAGAGAGAGTCATACCTTAATAGAGCTAGAGAGTGTGCTAAAGTAACAATCCCTTCCTTATTAAAAGACTCAGGTGCGAACTGGTCAACAACCTTTAAAACTCCCTACCAAGGTATTGGTGCACGTGGAGTGAACCACTTAGCAAGTAAATTATTGCTTACATTGTTACCACCTAACTCACCTTTCTTTAGACTTACTATAGATGATTTCGATCTACAAGAACTAACAGGTGCAGAACAAAGGGGTGCAGTTGAAGAAGGTTTAGCTAAGATTGAACGCTCTGCGATGAACGAGATAGAATCACACGCCTACAGAGTACCTGTGTTTGAAGCCTTGAAGCATCTAATCACAACTGGTAACTGTTTAATTTATTTACCAGAAGATGAAACAGGTATGAGAGTGTTCCACCTTGATAGATACGTGTGTAAACGTGATCCAATGGGTAACTTACTATACTTAATAACTAAAGAATCTCTGGATGCAAAAACTATACCAGAGAAAGCAAGAGTAGCTCTAGGGCTTCCTTCACCACAGGAGCTTTCCCCTGAGTCTCCTGACAAGCCCTATGAGCTATTTACTTATGTTTGTAACAAAGGTAAGTACTGGCATGTACACCAAGAATTAGGTACTACAACCATTCCAGATTCTTTTGGTAAGTACCCAATAGATAAGAACCCTTTTATACCCCTAAGATTTAGTAGAGTAGATGGGGAATCCTATGGAAGAGGTTTAGTAGAAGAGTACTTAGGTGACCTGAAGTCACTTGAAGCACTTACTATGGCTATAGTAGAGGGATCTGCGGCTGCCTCTAAAGTCCTGTTCTTAGTTAGACCTAACGGAACCACTAGGATAAGGTCTGTAGCTGAAGCACCAAGTGGTGCAATAATACAAGGTGATGCACAAGATGTATCAACTCTCCAAGTGCAAAAATCTGGAGATTTCAGAGTTGCACAAGAGACAGCAGGAAAAATAGAAGAAAGATTAGCTGCGGCTTTTCTACTTAACTCTTCTGTTCAACGAGATGCTGAGAGAGTAACAGCAGAAGAAGTACGCTTCATGGCACAAGAACTAGAGAGTACTCTAGGCGGTGTCTATTCTGTTCTATCTCAAGAATTTCAGTTACCGCTAATTAATCTTCTTCTTCAGAAAATGGTTAAGAGTAAGAAGATGCCTAAGTTTCCAAAAGACAAAGTGAAACCGAAGATTGTCACAGGTATGGAAGCACTAGGTCGGGGTCAAGATCTTAACAAACTATCACAATTCCTAGAATATCTAGCTCCTTTGGGGCCAGAAGTAATTGCACAGAAACTAAACATTGATGACTACATGGATAGGTTAGGTGCATCTCTTGGTATTGACACAGGTGGTTTAATTAAGACAGATGAACAGATTCAACAAGAGCAAGCTGAAGCACAGCAAGCCCAAAAAGCAGAAATGCAGGAACAACAACAAGCTCAAATGATGGGTGATGTTGTTAAAGGTGCAACTCCAGCAATGGCTAAAGGTATGAGCGATCAAATGGCTCAGAACCCTGAGATGATGGAGCAGATGCAACAGGCTATGGCTGGTCAAGCGTAACAACACACATTAAGAAGGAAAGACTATGGTAGATGATGTACAAACATACCAAGGCGAAGGTGTCAACGAAGTAGGTGATCCAGCTCACGTTCATGAAATGCTGGCTAAAGTAGAAGAACCTATTCAAACATTTGACAATGAAGAAGAGACATACACTAGGGACGAGAGTAGACCTGAGTGGCTTCCAGAGAAGTTTAACTCTGCTGAAGAGTTAGCACAAGCATACAAAAGTTTGGAACAACAGTTTCACTCTGGTTCAGAAGAAAGAGAACAACAGGTAGAAGAACAAAGGTTTCAAGATGAAGAGGTACCTGCAATACAAGAGACCACCCCATCCCAAGTACATCAACTACTTGATGATAAAGGGTTGGACTTCTCAACATTCCAAGAGGAGTATAACAACACAGGTACACTATCTAAGGAAGCTCTTGAAGCACTTTCAGAAGCGGGTATTAGTGAGGACGTAGCTAGTACTTGGATCTCTGGTCAAGAAGCACTTAGGGATCAAAATATAGATACAGTACATTCTAATGTTGGTGGAGAACAAAACTATAATGATATGTTAGAATGGGCTAATGACAATCTACAATCATGGGAAGTTGAAGCATTTAATAAACAACTAGAAAACTTAGATGCTAATACTCAGTTTGCAGTTGCGGGACTATATGCCCGCTACCAGAATTCGGAGGGTGTACCTCCAGCACTAATGTCTGGTGAGGTTGGACAGGACGTAGCTCCTCGTTACGAATCACTAGCACAGGTTACTTCGGCAATGAGCGATCCGAAGTATACAAGCGATCCAGCTTATAGAGCAAGGGTTGCACAAAGGTTGGGAAATTCCAACGTGCTCTAACAAAGAAATAAGGACGAATCGAAAAGTAAGACTAAGCCTCATGCGTGGGACAACTCTGTACTGAACTTTGTGAGACCTAGATTTCCGAGTTATTAATCAATAACTAATAATCTAAGGAAAAACAAAATGGCTACAAATTATTCTAGCGTTGCCAGTAACGTTGAAGGTGGTATTCATCGTTCTGGTATGGTCAATGCGGCAACCAATAGTACAATAGGTTCTAGGGAACTATTCCTAAAACTGTACGCTGGTGAAGTATTGACATCGTTTCAGTCGAAGAACATAATGATGCCTTTGCATCGTGTCCGCACGATCTCTAAAGGTAAATCAGCACAGTTTCCGATGACTGGTAAATATCGTGATGCCGCTTATCACACACCGGGTAACGAGATAGTTCCAACGGCTTCCAAGCAAGCTGAACGAGTTATTGCGGTTGATGATCTCTTAATCAACGCACAGTTCATCCCTAGTATTGATGAAGCTATGCGTCATTATGACATTAGAAGCGTCTACACCCAAGAAGCGGGTTTTGGACTCTCTAAGGTTGCTGATGAAAATATCTTGAGACTTGCTCTTAAAGCATCTTTATGCGAAACTAAAACAATCGCTGAAGTTGCAGGTATGATTCAAGGTGATTTAGATATTCTTGATGATGAGGACTTCACACCTAACGTGGTTTGTGGATCAGCAGCAGCAGACATACGTAACCCAAAACACATTGTTCAAGCTATCATGGATGCAAGGCGTATCTTTGATAACCACGATGTTCCGGGTGATCCGTTTGTTGTTATGCCAACAGACATGTACTACGACTTATTCAAAGTCTCAAGTGCAACTGATATGGTTGACTTTGCAATCTTCAACAGAGATGTTGGTGGTGGAGGTTCTATAGCTGGAGGTCAAGTACCACAAATTCTTGGTATGCCGATCTATGTAACTAATCATCTTGGTTACTTTAGCTCTGGGAACACATGGGTATCTAACCTGTGGTATCAGGCATCGACTAACTCAGCATTAACAGCAGGAAAGCCAGTCACTCATAAAGAAGTTGCTGCTAATACTGCTGCACCAGCACCACTTGCTAAAGATCATGGTTCTGGTCGTACTACTCAGTATGGTGTACCTGCTGGGGCACATACATTTGCATCAGGTGCATCTCAGCATATATCTAATGTTGCACTAGAAACTCGTGCACTTGTTATGACTAAAGATGCAGTTGCTACTGTGAAGTTAATGGATCTCTCAGTTGAGTCTGAGTACCAAATTAACCGACAGGGTACACTAGTTGTATCTAAGTATGCAATGGGTCACAACGTATTGCGACCTGCGTGTGCTGTGTCAATACATGCTGTAACTTAACAGCTAATAACTCTTAGGGAGTACTTTGTTATAAGGTACTCCCTTTTTTTTACAAGGAAATAAAATGGCAGACTTAAAAAGAATGTCTGAGTTAGAGGCAGTAAATTTAATGCTGATGACTATTGGGGAGTATAAGGTTAATGATTTGATTAATCTAGCTGGTCGTTCTGATGCTGCCATTGCAAAAGATATTCTAAATAACACATCAAGAGCCGTTCAATCTAAAGGTTGGACTTTTAATACAGATTTTGGCGTTAAACTACCTCCTAATACTAGTGGTCTAATAAAACTAGGTGCTAGTATTTTACGAATAGACACAACTAGTAAAGTGAGAAGTAGTGAAAAGGATATTATTGAACGAGATAATATGCTTTATGACAGAGAAAATAACACCCATATTTTTACAGAGGACGTAACAGTAAATACTATAACATACTTTAACTTTGAATCCTTACCAGAGGCCGCACGAAGATTCATAGCAATCAGGTCTGCTCGTGTGTTCCACGACAGAGTAGTGGGATCAGGTGAGTTACATAGGTTCTTTCAAGAGGACGAAGGACAAGCGTGGTCTGAACTGGTAGAGTACGAATCTAATGTTGGAGACTACACTATATTTGACAGTTACGATGTCTACAGAGTACTAGAAAGAGACAATGGAAGTGCACTTTTATCATAAGGAACAATGCCATTAATATCAGGAACAATCCCCAGTCTAATTAATGGGGTATCGCAACAACCTGCGACACTCAGGTTACCAACACAAGGTGAAACACAGGTAAACGGACTATCCCACATTGCAAGAGGACTAGAGAAACGACCTTGTACTGAGCATATCTCTGAGATAACAGGTGTAACATCTAGTGATAGTGATGATGTGTTTATTCATACCATCAGAAGATCTGAGGATGAAGCCTACGCCATGATTGTTAAAGGTGGAAATACTAATGGTACAAATGGAGCAACCTCTACTGTCCCAACAGAGATGAAGTTAATTGATCTTACAGGTTATGCAACAGGTAAAGCAGGTGAAGAGGTATTTATTAAGAATGCAACTACATCTAATAGCATAACTGGATCAGATTCAATGGCTTCATTTACTGAGGTACAGAAGTACCTGAGTAACTTTGGGCTTAAAGAGGTATTTAAGCCTAATAAGTTATCTGCCACAACTATTGCCGACTTTACATTCTTACTTAATAAAACTAAGTTAGTAGAACAGGATACTTCCAGAGCATCCCTTACAACAGATAGAGATTATGAATCACTTGTTTATTTTAAAGTGGGAGACTATGGTGCAGATTACAAGATAACCATTAAAGAGTTTAATGTTGACTCAGATGGAGTAATGGATAATGATGCTGCTCCAAGAAACACAACTGAGTTCCAATTCAGAACCCCTGATAACAAAGTTAAGTCACAGGCTGGAGCTGGAACTTCTGGTAACAACGAATCCATAAACAATTCACAAGCAGTTGTTGTATCAAATATTGCATACAACTTGTTTTGGGGCGGTACTAAACATAAGGTGGTAAAGGTTGACTTACCTACACCGGGAACAAATGTGGCAGCTACAGTAAATGTTGATGGAGCACAAGATGTTTACGACCAAGAAGGAAATAAAATTAATCCTAGTGATACCAATTCTTATGCAGATAATGCTGTATACACTGGTGACATGGGTGTAGTTGGTAAAGGTACATACACAGGTACAGCCGTAGGTTCTAATGCTACTACAATGAAAAATGGTTCTGCTGGACTAAAAGGATTTTCCGACTCTACAGCCGAAAACGGACAATACTTCACAGTTAAGAATGCAGATGGTGTTGATTTAAAAGGTAGTGAGAGTATCATCCACATTAAAAATAGTAGGTACCCCTTCACAGTAGAAGTAACAGATGGTAAAGGTGACTCGTACATGAGAGCACTTAATGGACACGATGAGGTAGCACAGTTTGGTTACTTACCGGGGTCTAAGGTTCCCTCTGGATTTGTTGCAAAGGTTTCTGGTGACCGCTCAAGTGGTCAGGATGACTACTTCGTAGCATGGATGGATGGTGTATGGAAAGAGACTGCTCAACCTGTGTATCCGGGTGGGGTAGCTGATGATGGAAATGGAAAACATAATAATACTAATCTATTGACAAATGCTAGGACAACCATAAAAAATAATACGATGCCAGTTCAGTTGTTTAAGAACTTTGGCACAGTAAATGGAGTAGCAGACTCAATATACTTTGTACTTGAAACTGTTACATGGGGAACACGAGAGAAAGGTGATACCAACACAAACCCATTTCCTTCATTTGCAAACTACACAGGTGATGACCCTTTATACACAATTAATGACATATTCTTCCACCGAAACAGACTAGGCTTTGTTTCTGATGAGAACGTTATACTGTCTGAGGTTGGATCATACTTTAACTTTTTCCACACTACTGTACTATCCGTTTTAGATACAGCAGTTATTGATGTGGCAGTTAGTAATAACCAAGTTGCCATACTTAAATCTGCTATCCCCTTTCAGGAAAGCCTCATATTGTTCTCAGATCTCCAGCAGTTCAAACTAACGTCTGACCAGTTCCTTACCCCTACCTCAGTAACAGTTGACGTTGCAACCAATTTTGAGACCTCTACGGATGCAAAGCCTGTTGCGGCTGGTAAAACCATCTTCTTTCCATTTCAACGTGGGGCATACTCAGGTATCCGAGAGTACTTCATTGATGTAGCTTCTCAAACAAATGATGCAAATGAGATTTCTGCTCATGTACCTGAGTACATTGATGGAGTTGTTAAGAAACTTGCTGTATCCTCTAATGAAGAAGTCCTAATTGTTCTATCTAGTACAAATAGAAAAGTAGTGGCTGTCTATAAGTACTACTATAATGACAAAGAGAAACTACAGTCTTCGTGGTCTAAGTGGACATTTGATGCAGATGTAATAGATGTTGCCTTTGTTGGTTCAGTTGCCTTCATACTATTCAGACGAGGTAACGGAGCTAACGATAAAGTGTACCTAGAGAAACTTAACTTGTCTGTAGATAGTGCAACCGCAGTTGAAGATGATAAGATAGGAATACGACTAGACAGGAGAGTTAAACTGACTAACGGAAGTCTAGTTGTGGATTCAACTCCTGCACCTTCAGCAGCTTGGGCAGTTAATCAAGGAACTGTAGCTGTTCCAATTGCAGTAGCAGTAACAGCAAATCAAGGTGGGACTTCAGGTGCAGGTAGGACTTTCTCAATAACAACTGACTCTGGTGGTAATCCTACTGTGTACACAACTGCACTAGGTACAGGTTATGCAGCTACTAATGTAATTAGACTGACTGATCCGGGTAGTACAAATAATACTGCTGATGTAACTATCTCTAGTTTAACACCTTACACAGATGTGGATTGGGATAAGGTAACAGATACAAGTGTTAAAGTTACACCTGCTCTTGATCCATCCACTATTCTAACATGTACTGCGGCTACAACTGATGTTTTAACAGCAACAGGGCATAAATTAGAAAACGAAGATACAGTCCAATTTAAAACAGACGGTACATTACCCGGAGGACTAGCATTATTAACAACTTATTTTGTGATAGATGCTAATATAGATGCAGGAACTTTTAAGGTGTCAGCTATTAAAAATTCGAGTGCTGTAGATATAACTAATACTGGTTCTGTAGGAGGTACACATAAAGTAGAAGGGTTTACTAAATTATTTGGATCTAAGATTACTGTAAGTGGGTTAGATACAGCAGGAGACTTCTCTCCAAGAGTAGGACAAACGTTTACAGCAGAAGCGTCAGGAGGGAAAGTCTATGAAGTAATAGACACTGAGGAAACTGATACTGCTAATCAAGCTACTATAGTAGTCTCTCCTTCTGTATCTGAAGATGCAAAATGGAAAGATCAAAAAGTCTTAACATTTAATGAAAGAGAAGTCCAGTACATTGTAGAGACAGGAGAACAAGTAAGCGCTTCTTTAGTTGCATCTTATTTAGTTAAAGGTACTGACCTTTCTATACAAAGAGGTAACACTTCTCCAGTCATTTACGCAGGAATACCATACGATTTTGAATACCAGTTCTCTGAGCAGTTCCTTAAGAACAATGATAACTCAATTAACTCAGGTAGATTACAAATGAGAAACTTTGAGATATACTATGATAAAACTGGGTACTTCAGAGTAAGGGTCTCACCAAAACCTCATGATGCTTTATACAGAGACATTACAACAAGTGAGTTCACAGGTGTTATTGTGGGTTCATCTCTATTAGGTAACAAGACCCTCGACACAGGAGTGTTCAGAGTACCTGTGTATGTCAACAGTAAAGATGTTAAAATAACTGTGACTAGCGACTCATGGTACCCAGTAGCACTACAGTCTGCTGACTGGGAAGCAATGCAGGTACTTAGGAACCAAAGGATCTAATGAAGTACACAGTACGTAAAACAAAGGAACACGATTGTTTAGTGTTGTCTAAGATAATGAGAGAAGTGGATAAACAAGAGATATGGAGTGCTGGAAGGTTTAAACCTATTGAAGCTCTTTTAGATGGATTTAACTTGTCAAAAGGTAACTGCTATACTCTCTTTTTAAATATGGACATTGTAGGTATATTTGGGGTGTCTAAGATGAAAGAAGACACTGGAGTAGTATGGTTAATGGGATCAGACAATCTAACTAAATACAAAAAAGGTTTTTATGAGGTATCAAAAGAGTATCTTGAATTGTTTCTTAAGGAGTTTAAAACTGTGTTTAACTATGTAGATGAGAGAAATACCACTACCTCAAAGTGGTTACAAAGATTAGGGTTCAATTTGATTAATAGGGAACCTGAGTTTGGAGAAGACAAAATACCATTTAATTTATTCTTAAAGGAGAGAAGTTATGTGTGATCCAGTTACAGCAGGGATGATGGCTCTGTCAATGGTGCAACAGCAACAGCAACAACAGGCACAGCAAGATGCAGTAAATCAACAGAATGCTATGGCAGCACAGAATGAAGAAATGCAGATAGCAGGTATGAAAAGAGATGTAGGTGCATTACATGATGAACAGATTAATATAGCAGAGGCAGGATTTGAGTCTGCGGAAGATGCTGCTGATGCTAAGTTACAACTCTCTATAGAAGCTAAAAGAAACGAATCTTCAATCGTAGCCATGAACTTTGAAAAGATGGGTGGAGGAGGACAAACATCCGACTCAATACTTGCTAATCATAAAAGAGGAGTTCTTGGTAGTTTAAATGACATAGAGAACAACTTTATGAGGGGAGAAAAGAAACGAAAAGGTTCTTGGGATAACTTAGAAAGAGACAAACACAATAGGTGGTATACAGCTAAGAGTAATATAATGGGACTACCAAGAAGCGGGAGTCAATCAGCGGAATCTAAAATGTTTGGGATGGGTACTGCGGCACTGGGTGGTTATGGTACTGGTAAAAGTATGACTAGACAGCAACCAGCAGATCCAACTAAAACAGGATAGGAGATAAATGCCAAGTGTAAAAGAGTTAATGCAGGGGAACCAAAGATTCCAAAAGGAATCCTCATATGTCCAAGGGAACCTCTCTCCTACTTCAGTAAAGAATGCAGTTGGAAGAAGTGATGTAGGCGGGGGTGCCAGTGAAATGTCCCAGTTTCTCGGTGCCTTAATGAAATCTGGCCCTAAAGCCTTAGATGCACATAATAGATCAGAGAACGAAAAGAATGAAAAACTCAAGAAACAAGGGTACCTAGAGTACAAAAGTGCTAAACCTAGCTCTTTAAAAAAATTCCGTGAGAACTCCCCACTATCCGAAAATCCTTATTATAAGTGGGGTACTGATACAGCCGATGCTGAAATGGTACTACAGAAGAAGGCTAACTCATATGAACAAGAGTATAATACGTGGAAGTTTAATAAACCTGAAGATGGCCCTAAAACCCATGATGAATTTAATGAGGCATGGCTTGAAAGTAATAGACCAGACTTAGAGACTGTTGGCAATGGCGGGACTAGGAACCCTATTATAATGGGTGAATCATTCTGGCCCGGAATGGATGCAGTTATGGCTGCAAAAGCTAAAGACCATAATCAGTATGAAGCTCAGATATATAAAGAGGAAACAGAAAGAACTAGGTTATCATCGTATAAAGTCAGTGCAGACGATCCTGATGCAGAGAATGAGTTATTAAAGTCTAATGAACGTATGGAAACAATAGTTGCCAATGAAGAATCTATTGAAAATGAACTCTCACTCTTAGATAGGTTTGCTTTTGGGAATACTAAATTAGACAAGGAAGATAGGTTACAAGGGAACACTACCCCATTACAAAAAGATTTAATTGCTGAAGTATTTGGTAATAAAATATCAACAGGTGGACAGACACACGATCCTTCTACTATAGTAAATGGGAAGCCTGATCCAACATTACCCATTGTCTTAGAGCAGTCCACTTGTGAGAATATATTTAGTGATTACAAGCTACAAACACAGATGGGAGAGCTTTATGAAAAACCTGCTGGTGACATAACTACAGCAGAATACAAAAAAGCAAGTCATCATCCTGACCTTGTGGAGACTGCAAGTGTAAAAAGTGAAGTAACTGCTTCTTCTGGTAAAGGCAATAGGATGAAGAATAAACTTAAGAAAACAAAAGTAGTAGAAGCTCCCGCAAAAGTAGTAGAAGCTCCCGCAAAAGTAGCAGAAGCCCCCGCAAAGGACGCTCAAAATCCTATACATAAGAAGGAGACATATGGAGTCATGAGTTACATGAATCAAGCTAAGACTAAGGAGTTCCTCCCCAAAATACAAAGTACTTTTAGCAGTATACTAAAGGGAGTAATGTCAGACAGTAGCTTACCTAAAGAAGTATATGGTTCTTTTGAGGCAAATAAGTGGCAAGGAAAGGGAAGACTACAAATCCAATACAAGATGCCACCTCAACATATATTAGATCAGCATCCTGAAGCTAAGAAAATTAATGAAGATCTTATGAAGAAAGTGATGCAAGAATTAGAAATTAATACTCCACTTACTAATGAAGGAATGCTATAATGGAACCTAAACACAAGTTCACAGGAAGTCCTACAGATTCCTTTAGTTCTTTTGCAAAGGATATACAAAGTAGATCTAAAGAAGAACAAGAAGACATCAGAACTAAACTAAGAACTGAGAGGTACTCATCTGCAAAGTTTACTGGAATAGCACAGGATTTTAATTTAAAGAACCAGATGTACATGGAGCAAGGTTCTAATCCAACTGATGTACTCTGGTGGAGTGCTAGTTCCCTTGCTATGAAAGCAAAAGAAACTAATGACACACGTTACTTAGATCTGATTCCTAAGATTGAAACTAAGCATGGTAACTATGCCCAAACAATGAAGGGTAGAAAACTGATTTATGACACATACAACCAGATTCAATCCAATTTAAATGCAGAGAACTTATCAGACTCAAAACGACAGGAGGCAGAACTAAAGGAAGAGAAACGATTATTTAGAATAAAAGCAAATGACACATACTACAACTTCAAAACGAATCCAAGTAAGGACACAAAAACAGCATGGGAAAACTTTCAGAAAGAGAGTAGAGAAGAAGGTTATGACAATGTATTAAAAGATGTTGTTGTAAGTCTTGATGCAATAGGAAAGGGTGGAATTGCAAAACCAATAAAAGATGGGGAAATACTTGAGTTATCGGCTGACTTACTTGCAGATGACACACTAACAAATATTGAACTCAGTAGTAATCCAGAGAGTATATCTAATGAAATACTGACACACATGGTTACAGAGTTGGAATTTGATGTGAAGCCTAATCAACGGCTACTAGTAGCTAATCACATAAAAACAATAGTTAGTAGTAACAACATAGACTTCTTTAAGGACTCTGGTGCAGATGGTGAGAACTTGATAAAAGGTTTTTATGAGGAAATATCAGGGGAAGATGATGGAACATCTGATCTTTATAAAACAGCAGAAGTTTTACAAGCAGAACAGATAGCTATAACAAGTTATAAAAAGGGTAGACAAGAACTCTGGATGAGGTATTTAAATCGTGCAAAAAACGAAAATCCAGATAAGGAGTATGTTGCGTTTCCTGAGTGGGAACCTGCAACAAAAGAGGATTTTAGAAGGGAAGTAGATACTTTAAATAAAGGTATAATAAGTACTTACCGACAACCGATTAAAGTGGTTTACCTAAAAAATAAAGCAACAGATGCTCCTCTTACTAAAGAGAAAACCATATTCCGTGCTTTAAATGAGCGATACATATTAAATAAACATATAGAAGAGGACACACTTCCCACAGATAATATAGTATTAGGAGGTACTAGGTATGAAGATAAGAAGGCAATGGAAGAACGAGTAAAGGTTATTGAAGGATACATGGCAGTAAGGCATCCAGATATTTGGAATGGGATTTTAAAAGCCTTAAAGACAGCAGAAGAAGTGTCACAAGTGGTTTCCTTAAGTAGTCCTGATAAAGAACATAAGGAGTTTGTTACTAAAATAGAAGAACTAATAGAAAATTCTTCTCCTGAGTCTGAAAAAAGTTTCAACTTAGATGTAGCAACCTATCTAAAAGAAGAAGGTAAAACTCTAGATAAAGAATCAAATGACTACTTAAAGGTTGTCGGTTCAACTCTAACAACTTACAGAAAGGTTCCTCAACTTGGAGATGCCTTAAAGGAACTAAGAACTAAACTAACAAGTGTTTTCCCAAATTGGATGTTAGGAGATTTAGACCCAAAAAGTTGGGGTCTTTATACTGTTAGAAAAGATGCAGCTTCTTCTTTAACTGAAGTAGAAAGAGCACAAGCTAAACAAAAAGAGGTACACAAAATAATTAAAGAAGAACTTATTTTTCATTCTAATAAGTTTAAAAAGGGGTACGAAGCATTTAAAGTAACAGAGAAAGATACTTTTGAAGCTGCACTGAAGGTTAAATTAGATGAAGCACTCTCCAAAGACAGTATGAAAAAATTAAAAGATGGGGCACAGGAGAATGAGGATGATGATAAAACAGAAGTAACAGACATAGATCGAGCGACAACCATACTAAGAGGTGCTAACACAAGTGGGATAGTTGATAACAGTATGTTAAATAAGAACGACATAGATGGTATTGATAAAGGACTAGAGTTAATAGGAAAGATGGGTGACACTAGTACAGGTGACTTGTATAAGAAACTTGGTTTAACTGGTGCAAATACTCCAGAAGAACAGAGAAGTGCAATCGCTACAAAATATTATTCACTAATGGGACAAAAATTGGGACAAAAATAATATGGCAACAATAGCAGAATTAAGAGCTGATTTAAAGAAGAAGAAGGATTTCCTTGGTAAACCGGATACAGGAGTAATTAAGGAAGAGGAGGAAAAACCTGTAGTCGAACTTGAGCAAAAACCTGCACCAAAGTTATCTAGGAAAGAGTCTGTAGATGTTGTTAAACAAATGGTTACACCAGTAACACATGAGTTACCAGAGAAGTTTCAACCAGCAACAGCCTCTAGTCAGACACTTGGAGGTGTACTGCGTGAGAAACATCCAGATACAATGAGTACTCTGGGTAGATTAGGTAGTGATATAGCAGACCTCCCATTTAAAGTTGTACTAGGTGCATCATACGACTTTAGTAACAATGTTGGGGATCTTACCCATATAAACCAATTAACTCGTTCAATAGATGATTCTCTGAATAAATGGGGCTATGGATCAGACTTTGATTTTCATGTTAATGGGGTTACAAATGGAGGATGGGATGATGAAAAAGACCTTTTCTATATGGGGGATGCAGATCCGAACAGCTTTAGAAATAAGATTTTAGAAGGAAAGTGGTTCACAGAAGAAGCAGAAAACAATGTTACTAAGATAGCTAGACCAATAATATCATTTGGCATATCACAATACCTGTTTGGAGCACTCCCATTCCTTAAGGTTGGTGCTACAGGAACAAAAACTCAGAAATTTGCTACAGAAGTTGCAAAGGATACTGCGGCAGGATTCACAGCAATTCCTTTATCAAGTAAACGTGCTATTGAGTACCTAACTGATATAACAGAGGATACACCTTTAGACTCAGATATTGGTAGGGCAGTAAATAACTTAATTAGGGCAGATGAAGACACACCTGAACTAGTTCAAGCACTACAGGTTGCCGTTGATACAATATTTGTTGATGTTGCTTTACGAGGTTTTGGAGCTATTGCATTTAAGTCTTACTCAGCTATTTCACGTATTGGCAGAGATAAAAGACTTAAGAGAAGGGAAGTGGCAGAGCAGTTAGCTGAGAATATAGCTAATGCTACAGCACAAGACATAAAGAAACTAGTTGGGCCGATGGGGACGAAGCAAAGAAAGGAAGTACTAAAGGCTATTAAACTGATCTCTAAAGAACAAAAGAAAAAGAAGACTGCAAGAAGTAAAATAAAGGGAGGAACAAAGAAAATAAAGAAAGATGAAATTGTACTACCCAGTAGGCAGGTTTTAAATGATGCACTCTCTATAGAAGATAGGGATTTAGTAGAGTCACTTTCAGCAGTACTCTCAGGAGTACATAAAGATGGGAGTAAAGTACTTGACAGTTTTAGAGTGTTCAATCTAGATTCAGTTAGTGAACTTGGGATGCATCAGACAGTAGAGTTACTAGCAGCACTTTACAGAAAGAAAAAGTTGTTTGGTAAGTCAACTACCCAAGGTGGGATGACACCAAAAAGAAAATTTCTAAATGCAAACTTCTTTCAATCTAAAAACCATGCTGCTATACAAAAAGAAGCTGAATTAATTACAGGAGGAATAAAAGGTGCTCAGTCTGCACCTGAACTCCAGTTTGCTGCTACTCTTCATGGTGTGTCTGTGGAGAACCTAAGAAAACGTATGTCAAGTAAGTACGATAGTATAGCTGGCATGGAATCAGAACTATTTGCATACAGAATAATACTCAGAGATCTGGGAATTGACTTTTCCAGAAAACTGAATATGCCGGGAGCCATAGAAAACCCTAAACTAAGAGCGGGATTATTAAATGATTTCCAACAACTAAGTGACTTATTTACACTACATAGTCACATTGGTGCTACAGTAGGTAGGAGTCTTGCTCAATTTGGTATTAAACTTCCTAAGAGCTTTGTTGATGATACAGGTAAACTATTAGATGATACTGTATTAACTAAGGATGAGATGATTGCTAGGAATGCTTTTATTGATACACAGTTAAATAAGAATGGTGTTGATAAGGAGTTCTTTGAAATGATGAAGTTTGCTTTTAATGATACAGACTTACCAATACATAAAGCAATTAAGTTAGCATTAAAAGGTAGTGAAGCCGTTTATAATAAAACAATGGGAGGTGTTCTAGAGGCGTTTAGAGCACAACTACTGTCATCCTTCAGAGTGTTTGAACAAGCGGCTGTCTCAGGTACAATAGAAACCTTCTATGCACCTTTATCTGACCTGTTAGGTTCCTCAATAAGAGCGGGATTCAAAGCCCCATTTACTAAGTCATATAAAGAAGACCTTTTAGTAGCACAAAAAGCTGCATACAGATTGAAAGGGATAGTCGATCACTTTAGACCAGCTACTTTAAAAGCGTTAAAAGCATTCAGAGATGAAAAAAATATACTAGATCCATTACGTACAGTAATAGATGATAGTGGACTAAAGACAGGACATTACATAGAGTCCTCTTCTAAATGGTTAGGTTGGTTAGTTAATACAACAGGAGCAGGTATAAGGATGCCGCTAAGGGGTTTAGGTGCAATGGATGAACTCTTAAAGCAAGTTAATTATGCATCATGGGCATATGGTGAAATAATGACTAGTATGCCACAGGCTGTAAAGAGAGGAGCAAAAGGCGACAAACTTAACTATGTAGACGCACAGATGGCAAAGTATTATGATGAGTTTGGAAGAGGAACTAATGAGGCTGGTATAAACTATGCTAGAGAAACAATATTCCAAGAAACATTAGAAGCAGGGAAAATTGTTCAAACACTAGATAAAGCAATAAGAAAATCTAGGGTACTTGAGTTCTGGTTACCAATTAGAAGGACTCCTGCCAATGTTGTTAAGCGGATGATTAACAGACATGAAGGGTTTGTACCATTAAGAGCAGAAGTTAGGCGTAAATGGTTACATGGTACTCCTGAAGAAAAAGCAAAAGTAATGGGTGATACAATATTAGCAGGTGGTATGATGACAACTGTATGGAGTTATTTAGGAGATGGTACCTTTACAGGAGCAGGGCCAAGAGACCCAAATCGAAGAAAGTCGTGGGAAAGGACTCACAAACCTTACTCAATTAAAATAGGAGATGAGTGGTATCCTTATGATAGATATGCACCAGTAACAGGTGCCATGATGATAATGGCAGATATATATGAGAATGCGTGGGAATACAATGAGCACAAAGATAATATCGCTGAACTTGCTATGCTAGGATTTATGCAGAGTTTAGGGAACATGCACTTTGTCGGTAACTTCTATGATATATTTGAAGCTATGCAGGATGTCACAAACAATCCTAAGAACCTGAAGTCATTGATTACTAAACCATTTGAGAAAACTGGAGTTGTTCCTAAGTATATTGAACAATCTGCACACTTTTTCACAGGTACAGAGGGCTTTAAGGAAGCACAAAATGCCATAGAAAAGTACCAAGTATCTGAGATGGGTGTGAGAAGGATGGCGGCTGATAGTGCTTGGAATGACTACGATGGTGATGAGTACGACTACCTAACAGGAGGTCTAGTCCAAAGAGAAGGTGACGGACTTTTTGGTAAGTTTCAAGAGGTTAGTGGTATGCTTCCTAAGACTATAACAAAAACCAAGTATGACCTTGTATGGAACGAATTAGAAAAAATGGGTGCACATTTAGCTGCTCCACAACGTTTCTGGGGTAGTTGGAAAGGTAACAAAGTAGGAGTACAACTCACAGTAGAACAATTCTCGGAATACAAAAGATTAATGGGTACTATCCGAGCTTCTGATCCTAGACATCCTAAGTGGCCTAAAAAGACTCTAATAGAAACTCTTCATGATGTTATAGCCGATATTGGCCCAAATGGTAAACCTTTAAAAAAGAGAGTGTACAAATGGGATAGTACTGCTTCATATCCTCCAACTCAAGAAGATGTTCATACTGGAGATCCTGATCCAAGGATAGGATTACTTCAAGGTATAATGACTACATTTAGAGAAGCCGCTAGAAGTAGACTTCCATTCATTAGAAAAGCTAGAAAAGAAGGTGAGGAAGAAGGTAAACTTAAGTTCCCCGGATTGATTGATGTATTATTACACAGAGTTGAAGTTGTAAAAAATAACAATAAATTAAGGGATACCAAAGGTGAAACTCCTAAACAAATACCGCCAATTACACAGGTAGGATACAAAGAACATTGGCTTACAGAATTAATGGGTGGAGACTCACGAACAACAGATACATTCAGATTGACTGACCAGCAAAAGGCAAAAGTTATGGAGCAATATGGCATTGATCTTAATTAATGGACATTTACGGATTAAACTTAATAACAATAGGTAAACATGGCAACAGAAGTAACCCTAACTAGTTACATTCACAATCCCTGGACTGGAACAGTGTTTAATACTGACCAGATCAAATTTGACTATAGTAGCTTAGGTTTTACCCCATCAGCTAATGATTCTTATAAGTCAACAAGTGGGGACATATTTAAAGTATATGTAGATGGTGTAAGAATATACAGGAACTCAGATTCTGCTTACGCTACTGGAACAGGGTTTCTTGAGGATGGGGACATCTCTAACTCAAAACTAAATGGACTCACTTCTATAGGTGGAGCTAATGTAACATGGGCTTCCACAACGGATACTGTATGGTACATTGACACAGCTAACCAGCTAATCTACGTTGACCAGAGTGCAATAACTTCGTCAACCCTCTATGGTTCAGGAGGTAAGAATGTAACATTTTCTGCTAATGCAACCATCATTGAATTAAAAAGAGGGGTTAATGATGAAAGTGGGCCTTCAGTTGACTTTAGTAATGCGTCTATTCTAACAGAGCAGGACTTAGATAACTCAAGTAAAAACGTGTTTCACATGGCTCAACAGGCTGTGGTAACAGCAGAGAAAGCACTTCCATATAACACTGGTACAAACGCATATCAAGCATATCAGCCGGGTACTACAACTAACAGAAAGATTTCACAGGTTGCCGCACCTACTGCAAATGATGATGTAGTTACCAAGACCTACATGGAGAACACTTGGCTTACTGCTACCGACAAGACTAACTCAGCTACTGTTGCAGGAATAAGTGATAACGTAACTACTGTTGCAGGAATAGCAAATAATGTAACCGCAGTAGCAGGAGATGCTACAGACATAGGTGTAGTAGCAGGTAAAGCTACTGAGATTGGATTACTTGGAACAAGTGCAATGGCACATGCTACTACGGGTCACTTAGCTAGACTTGGAACTTCCGCAATGACTCATGCTACTACAGGTCACCTAGCTAGACTTGGAACTGCTGATGTAGTAACTGATATGGGATTACTAGGTGCTACTGGTGTAATAGAGGACATGGCACAGTTGACTGCCACAGGTGTAGTAGCTGATATGGCGTTACTAGCAGGTAACTCGGCTTCTGGTAATACAGTTATAGAAGACATGAATACTCTTGCAACAAGTGATATAGTTGCAGACTTAAATCTACTTGCTACTACTGATATAGTAGCTGATTTAGCCGCAGTCACAGCTACAGGAGTAATTGCAGATATAG
>Ga0209337_1001070_pt1 | contig 21194 bp, 33 predicted proteins | sample LinPmetageLP53_FD_184044 | JGI IMG/M metagenome (GOLD analysis project Ga0209337, IMG submission 184044) | Marine viral communities from the Pacific Ocean - LP-53 (SPAdes) (version 2) | ecosystem: Environmental > Aquatic > Marine > Oceanic | place: Pacific Ocean | collected 2010-02-08 | reverse complement strand
AATATAATTTAAGAACTTTTTTCACTTTTGATGGAGAAGATTTTGCAATATTTGGTGGTCATTTGTACGGGGCAGGGGAAGGAGATAATGAGTTTATGTTGATTGATAATATTAATTATGCACCAAAAGAAGTTCAAGTTGCTTATTACGAAAAAATGAAAGGTTTTGCAAAAGGTGGCACAACCAAAGATTACTCTTATGATTATGAAGATATAGGTCAGTTCTCTATGAATAGAGAGTCTTGGGGTAATTATACTAACAAACAATTTGAGAAAATAGGTAAAGATATAGTAGAAAATGATTATGATGGAAATATAAAGAAAGCATATGATAGTATTGTAAGAAAGACTCTCTATCCAAAGAAATTTGCAAAAGGTGGGGAAACTGCATCACCTATAACCAACTATCATAAAAACTTTATGGGAACTCTTTCGTTTGACTTAAAAGTTAAAGGTATGAGAAAGTCACAAGACTTTATAGTATATCCAATAACAGGAAAAACTAATATCATTAGAATACAAAGTGATAAGAAGTGGGGCGAAATAGATGCAACAACAGGTAAGGGTATTTTAAGCAAAACAGGAAATAATAGTTGGGCATTTGCTTTAGATGTTTCAAATAGAAATGTAAATAAATTTGAATTGTCTGATGAAGAGTTAGAAGAACTTAAAAATAAAATTAGAGAAACATCAGGCAAAGAAGTAGGTAATGCTATTATAACAACTGATAATAGTGGGGCAGAATTACTTGCCGATGGTGGAGAATTAAATATGGAAGAAGTTTCTATTTATGAAGGTGCAGATGATAATTATACAATTGTTATGAGTGGAGATGTATATGATATGAATTCATTTTCTATGCCTAATACAAGTATTAATACTTATATTGGAGATAGAAGAGATTATCCATCAGACATAAGTCATTGGGGTAAAAAAATAACATATGATAATGCTCCAATGGTTATAAAAGAAAAAATAGATATGAGAAAAGAAGAATTTGAACACGGTGGAAAAATACATAATGACAAAGAAGATGATATTCAATTGTTAAAAGATATGATTTCTGAAGAAAAAGATGAGGATATTAAAAGAGAATTAAAAAAAGAATTAGAAAAGCTATAAACTAATTAAAATGAAAAAAGAAAAACTTAGAAAAATTCTTACAATAAGGGATTACAATCTTAAAAAGGAAGATGAATTTCCTAAAAATCCTAATAATATTACCAAAGATGAACTACACGACCATTTTGATTTAGATGATGATGGGAAGGTAACATTAGATGAATATGCTGACCATATAAATTTTCATTGTGATAATCCTGAAATTTTAGATGATGAATTGCAACAAGCAGATTTTGAAAGAGGTTTTAAATATGCAAAGGGTGGGATAGTATGGAAAAAAAATATAGGATATAATGATTGGGGATATATTTCTGAAAGTGGAAAAAGTAAAGTATATAGAGAGGGTCAATATGTTTCTAATGAGGGATTAGGTAAAGTTGTTAATGAATGGGAAGCAGATGAAAATTCTGTTTTTGATAAAACAAAAGGAAAATGGATAGTTGAGGTTGAAGGGATTAATAAGGGAGCATTTAACACCCTAAAAATAGCCAAACGAATTGCAGAACAATGGGAAAATAAAATTCCTAAAGAATATGCAAAAGGTGGTAAAACAAAAAAGGCTAAAACTTGGAAAGAAAAATATAATAAAAAATATGGTAACGAATTAGATGCATCAAATTCTTTATCAGACATTGCAGAAGATACAGGGGTATCTAAAAAAGGAATACAACAAATATATAATAAAGGCATAGGTGCTTATAAAACTAATCCATCAAGTGTTAGACCAAATGTTAAGTCAAAAGAACAATGGGCTCAGGCAAGGGTTTATAGTGCAGTAATGGGAGGAAAAGCATCTAAGGTTGATAAAAAAGAATTATCTATGGAAAAAGGTGGAATTATGGATTCAAGAAGAGATAAAGATAAAGAATTTGATAGAGCACAAGAAAGAGAATATATGAGAAGTCAATACGATAGTTTGACACAAGATGATAAAGAAAAACTCAAAATGATTCAAAAAATGATGGCTAAAGAAAAAGTTAATTATGCAAAAGGTGGTTTAGCAAAAGGTTACCATAAAATGCCTGATGGAACAATTATGAAAGATTCAGAACATTATGCAAAAGGTGGTGCTATAAAGGGAAGAAATAACAAAACGGGAGAAAGTTTTGGTGTAGTAATTGGCTCAAAAGAGTTTACTGATGATGATAAAGATAGAATACAATTAAATGTAAGAAGTAGTTATGGAAGTAGAATTTCCGAATACAAATTGGTTTTTGATAAAAAAGGTAATTTACAAGAAATAACAGATTATGGATATAGTTTAGATGGTTACCCATCAACAAGTAGTGGGAGTGGAAAAAAAATATCTGCACAAAGTAAAAGTGAAAGTGTAAATGCTCTCAAAGAATTAAATTTTCCTCAATCATTTTCTAAAAGAGTAATTGAATTTGTTAGTGAAAAATCTTATGCAAAAGGTGGGAAATTAAGAAATACTGAATATAATTTAAGAACTTTTTTCACTTTTGATGGAGAAGATTTTGCAATATTTGGTGGTCATTTGTATGGGGCAAGGGAAGGAGATAATGAGTTTATGTTGATTGATAATATTAATTATGCACCAAAAGAAGTTCAAGTTGCTTATTACGAAAAAATGAAAGGTTTTGCAAAAGGTGGGGAAGTAAAAAAATCTGAAAAATATGGTTCAGAATATAAAAAAGAAGATGGTCAATTATTGTTTAGACCTATTAATACAAAAGAAGATTGGTCTGAAGTATCAGATGAAGCATTTAATAAGGAAGAAAGAAAAGATTTTGATAAAGAAATGAATAGAATATTTAAAAAAGGTGGCAAAACCGATACAAAAATATCAAATTTAGTAACAGTTGGTGCTATTGAAAAGCCATTAAAAGATTTAGAAAAAATTGGTAAATTAAAATTAGAATATTTATATAATCAATTAAAAATAAGCAAAAATTTACTTGATAATAGTATAGGAAAAGATGATAGAATTATGAATTCTGTTAGATACGATTCAATACAAAAATTAATTGATAATATACTCATAAAATAAGTTAAATTGATAAATAACATACCAAATGTGTTAATTTATTTTAAAAAATAATATATTTGTAAACTAAAACAAAAGCAAAATGGCTGATAAAAAGGAAGAAATTAAAAAGAAAATAACTGCTCAAGAAAAAATGTTAGCAAAGTTTAAGTCAGCAGGTAAAGATACAGTAGTGAAAAAACTTGAAGCAAATGTTAAAGATTTAAAAGACAAGTTAAAAGCTATGGAAACTCCTGCAAAGCCAAAAGTTAAAAAGGCAGTTTCAGGCTCATTGACCAAAGAGCAATGTGATGCTATGTTAGAGGATATGAGAGTTAAATATAAAAAATCAGAAGCTAACACAAAAAAAAACATTAAATCAGGAAAAGCAGTAGCTGATGGTAGTTTAAAGCCAAGTGCATCATTAGAAAACGAAGCAGAAACGATTGAAAACAAATCAGAAGCAGGACAAAAAATAACAAAAAAAGAGCAAAAAGTTATTGCTTTTAATATAGAAAAAATAGTAGAAAATTGTGTCCAAATGATACCATATAAAAAAGATGCAGATTCTTTATTAAGAGATTTAATAAGAATATTACAAGAATTAAGAGAAGATATAGATACGGGAAGATTAAGACCCGGCTCACAAAATTAAATATTAACTAAACTTTACATTATGTACCCACACCAAGTTTTAATGGAAAAAAATAATCTACAAAAAAGTGACCTCAGTCAAGAGGCACAAAATTATTTAAAAGACTTTAACCATATGCTCAGAGGAGTAGCTATAAAAGAAACGAGAGCCGAAAAAAAGGGAGAAGAATATGAAATGACAGAAACAGACATAAATAAATTAAATAGATTTTCAAAATCAGTATGTGTTCAAATATATGAAGATATGAATACAACTTATCAAAAAGCCCAAGAAGAAGAGGTTAATAAGAAGAAAATGCAAGAAGAGGCTTTAGAATTAAAGAAATTACAAGAAGAAGAGGATGCTAAAAGAGTATTAGAGTTGGAAAGTAAAAAACAAAAAGAACAGGAAGAAGAAGAAAGAGAAAGAGAAAAAGAAAAAGAAAAAATGAAGCAACAGGCTGATAAAGGAAATGGTTTATTTGATTACTTTTTTTAATTAATTTATGGCAAGAACAAGAAAGAGAAATAAAACTTATCAAAAACCTATGGCAATAAATCCTAATTCTCCTAAAACTAAATTTGGTTTAGTAGCTATAAACGAATTAACTTATGGCAATCCAAATGCCGCACAAGACATACTTATAAGGGAGGAAGGGGCTTTTGATTACATAGCAAATCATTATATGCAAAAACCTTATCCAAATAATGATGGTCAATATGCATTTAAAGAGTTAGGTTCAATAAGAGAGGGTATGAAAAAACTACAACACGATAAGGTAGTAGAGTTAAGTGTTAAGTTTGATGAGGATTTGTCAGGTATGTTAATAGAAACTGCTGAGAAATGTGGTGTTAGTAATCCAAGTAAATTTATAGAAGAATTATATAAAGATATTAATCCTATTATAATGAAACTTAAATATTTTTATAATAGAGTAAGACCTTATCAGTTAGCAAATATATTGTCTTATCCTCTAAATCCAATGCCTACAATTTCGGCTCAGTCACCATCTTATCCATCAGGACACACGGTACAAAGTAGAGTATTTGCAGAAATATTAAGTTTTCGTTATCCTGACCAACAAGATATGTTAATGAAATTTGCAGAAAAATGTTCACAATCAAGAATTATTATGGGAGTTCATTTTCCATCAGATGAAATTTTTGGCAAACAACTTTCAGATGGTATTATATTAGATGAGAATTTTAAGGCTAAATATTTTAATGTAAATAAAATTGCCGAAGGAGTTAGTTCAAGTCCTATCAAAAATTTTATGCAAAATCAAGGTGGAGATAATAAAATTAATTTAAATAATCCTACAATCCCTAAAATAGTTAATGAAAATGAAGTTTTTGGAGGAATTCCTAAAGCACCTGAAGGTGGGATGCCTTTTGGTCCTAAAAAATAAAAAAATGAATAATAAATTTCATTGGTTATTAGATGCAGGTCACGGAGGTTTGCACCCTGAAACAGGTGAATATGTTACAAGAGGTAAAAGAAGCCCAAATTTTCCTCATACAAGTAAATATAATGGTGATATATTATATGAAGGGGAACGAAATAGAGTAGTTTTAAAAAGTTTAACTAAGTTGTTAGACAAATACAATATTAAATATACTATTATTTCTGATGAATGGCAAGATGTTCCTTTAAGTGATAGAGTTAATAAAGCCAATAATATATCTGATAATACACCAAATTGCATTTATTTATCAATCCATCATAATGCTTATAAAAAAGAATGGAATAATGCTAATGGTTTAGAAACTTTTCATTATCCAAAATCTGACAAGGGTTTTAGAATTGCAGGAGTTTTTCAAGACAATTTAGTAGAAGAAATGGAATGGAAAAATAGAGGTGTTAAAAGTGCTAACTTTTATATATTGAAATATACATCTATGCCTTCAGTTTTAACAGAATGTGGTTTTATGACTAATTTAAAAGAAGCTGAAATATTAATGAGTAAAGAGGGAAGTGATAAAATTGCTTATGCTCATTTTGAAGCTATAAAAGAAATTGGTGAAAGAGGATTAAATTTTTTATAATTTATGTTTGGTGTTAATATTTTTTTTTATATTTGTGCTTTAAACAACTTAGTTTACAAATTGTTTATTCCTTAGAATTCGGTCAGGCTTGGATGCCTGACTTTTTTTATGCTATATAAAAAAGAAATACCTGCACCTTTAGAAAAAGTAGTTTTGGGAAAAAATATAAAAAGAACCCACTACTTAACTGCTAATTTATTTTATAGTAGTAATCATTATCAAGTAAGAAAACAAGTAGTTGATAAGGCTAAAGCCTTTTTAAGACCTTATTTAGAGGATTGTCCTCAACTTGGAAAAGATTTAAGCATCTCAATTGGCTATCAATCAAATAAAAATTCTCATTTTGATTTAGATAATAAAGCATTTTTTTGGCAAAAGGTTTTATTAGACTTATTAAAAAGAATGGGAAAAATAGAAGATGATAGTGTAAAGTATATACAACAAATACATTATTTCTTTCAAGAAGGTGAGCCAAAAATAATTTTACAAGTAAATAAGTTGTAATTATAATATTTTTTTCTATTTTTGTTTAAATTAGGACTTATTTAATAAAATAAAATTTTCTGTTCGTGAAACACACCAATTCTTTTGAACTAATTAAAAAGTTAATGAAACTTGTTGATGAAAAAGGAATAGAAAAAGCTAAAAAAATTATTGATAACGGACTAACCGAAGGATATGAAAACAAAGATTATTTATTAGCTTTTATTATTCAATCGGTATGTAAAAACTTTTCCATATCTGAAAGCGAACTATTTATAGGCAAAAGCAGAAAATTTGGAGTAAGAACAAAAGCAAGGGCAATGTTAGTTTTTTTGATAAGAAGCCACCTTAATTGGTCACAAGCACAAATATCTCAAAATCTTAAATTAAATAAAGCTACAGTTAGTAGAGATATTAACTATATGGAAAATCTAAACTCTAAATTTCCTGAAGAAAAAAAACAATTAAAAAAATTAAATAATTTAAACAACGAAATACAAAATTTTGTTGAAAATAATAAATAATATGTCTGAAGAAAATACACCTGATTATTCTGAATTAAGCACACCTGAAAACTTTAATCCATTTGATGAGCCTGTAATACAAAGAGATTACACGAAGCCAAAAGTTTCCTATGACCCTAATTCAATTCAAAGTATTCCTGAGCCCCAATATTTACAACCTAATTTAGATGAATTGGATGATGATGATTTTCAAGAAGAAAAGCCAAAATCAAAACCTTCTAAGCCAAAAAAAGGATTTGGAAGTGATGACCCATTTGTAAACAATGATTTACAAGATTATAGCAAAACCGATGCTGATGATAGTGCAAGTTTAATGGTAGATACTTTCTTAGATGGTTATAAAGCGGCACACACTTTTGGTCAAAAATATTTTACTTTAAGCGAAGAAGAAATAGTAAAAAAAGCAATTAAAGGTGAAATAAATCCTGATATGAGAATTCCTATTTCTCAAACACAAACTATCTCAGTACACGAGTTTATTGGAGAATTTAATAGGCAAGTAACTGAAGTTCTTATAGTAGAGGATGAATTTGTAGATAAAGTAAGACCTGTAATGATAAGGGTTTTTGCCTCAAGAGGGTATGGATTAACAGATGAGCAATTTTTAATGTTGGCATTTGGTAAAGATATTATGACAAAAGGTGTTCAGTTGTATGCATTTAAAAAGTCTTTAACATCAGCATTAAAAACTATGACAGAAATGTATGGTCAACAAGTTAATCCTCAGTTTAATGAAAGTGCTCCACCTCCACCATCATCAGTACCACCAAAGCCTGAGCCACCTAAAGAACCAACAAGTGAGCCAAAACCTACCCCACCACCCCCTCCACCAACTCCTGAACAAACAGTTGAAGAAGAAATGATTTCAGAAGCCCCAACTACAATGCACGATGAAATGGATGATGAAATTTCGGTAAGTCCTGTAAAAAAAAGAAGGGGTAGACCTAAAAAGAAAATAAAGTTAGAACCTACTGAAGAAGAAAGTAAAACTACCATAATTGATGTAGAAGAAGTAGATTTAAACAAAGGCTTTGATATGTCAGATGCATTGGAAACTGAAGAAAAATAAAATAATTAAAATGAATATTAACCAAAAAAATCAATTATGAAATCATTTGTTTTTTTAGTAGTTCTTGTTCTTTTTATTCTTTCTGTATATTTTTATTGTGAGCACAAGGGTAAATGTAAAGTAAAAAATACCCAAGAGCACACTCAAGATAATAGAATAGATAAAATAAAAAGAGCACAAATGAACTTACATCCTGTTAGAAATAGCAATGTGGATAGAGGTTCAGATGGAAGGTTTAAAAGGAAATTATAGATTAAATGAAGTATAGAAGGAAAAGGGTTTTAGTCTGTGCACCCCAATCAGATGTTAAAAAATATTGTTTTGATGATTGGGCAGAAAATGTTAAAAACTTTACTTATCCTGATTACGATGTTTTTCTTGCTGATAATTCGTTGACAAAAGATTTTTCAGAATATATTAAAAGTATTGGATTTAAATCTATTAATATTACTAACGAAGAAAACAAAGAGTCAGTTTTATCAAGAGTAGCCACAAGTCACGAGTTGTGTAGGCAATATGCAATGCGTAATAATTATGATTATATTCTTCATCTTGAAACTGATGTATTTCCACCCATTGATATAATAGAAAAATTAATGGTTGAAAATAAACCTGTAATTGGGGCATTATACCAACTAAGTGATAATGAAGCAAGAGTTCCAATGCTAAACAGAATATCTTCAGATTTAGATGAATATAGGGTTGCAATATATGGTGGTTATAATAATTTTATGATAACAGGCAAACCTGTAAAAACATTATCAGTAGGATTAGGATGTATTTTAATATCAAGACCTGTTTTTGCAAGATTTCCTTTTAGAAATATTAAAGGAGCAAGTTGGTTTCCTGATGTAGTTTGGATTAATGATGTATATGCTAAAAAAGTTCCTATTTATGCACACACAGGAGTTATATGTAGACATAAAAATTCTAATTGGGGAGTTTTTGGAAAAGATTATAAATAATGAAAATAGACTATATTATACCTACTTTATATAGACCTACTTTAAGTAGAACAATTGCCTCTGTCCAAAGAGAAGAGGTAAGTCATAATTTGTTGATTTTTGGAACGAAAGATTGTGCAGGTTATAATAGAAATGAAGGCTTGAAAAAAGCAAAAGATAGTGATTGGATAGTTTTTGTTGATGATGATGATTATTTAATTACAGGACATAGTAAAGAATTGGATAATAAATTTGATGTAGTAATATTAAGAATGAAACAAGGAGATAAGATAATACCAAATAGAAGTAATAATGTTTTAGCCCCCGGTAATTTAGGTATCAATTTTGCTATTAAAACCTCTTTTTACAATAAACATAAGTTTATGTTTGATAATAAAGGACACGCAGAAGATTGGAGATTTTTTATTCAAGTGTGCGATAAAACTGATAAATTAAAAGTTACTGATAAAGTTTATTATGTCGCACCAATTATAAACCACTTAAAAGAAAAATAAATGGCAGATTTTAAAAAAAATGTAACTAATATATCAAAAGAAGATAGAGATAAGTATTTTCAACTGCCCCAAGATTTTAAAAAGTATGTTGATAAAAAGGATATACAAAAAAAGTCTTTAGAACATTCTAAAAAAAGACAAGAAGAACAATTAGAAAACAGAAAAAAATATGTAGAATTATTAGAAGTTTACTATTTTGCTATGAAACAACTACAAACTGCACCATCTTCCACTATTCTTAAAGAAGAAGTTGAAAAAGCAAAACTAAATATAGATATACATAATACAGAAATTGAAATAACTGCACAAAAAAATGTATTTGTAGATAGTTATATATATTATAAAGAAGATTTTCTAAAAAGATATGAAAAAGGAAAAGATAGTAAACAATCAGTATTTAAAAATTAAAAAATGAGAGAACCAAAATTAGGTATGGCAGTAGGAAAAAAAGGTATTGGTAAAACTTATCAAACAAAAATTCTTATTGAGTCCTATGTATATGGTAATCCTGAAAAAGGAGTAGAACCTCGTAGAGTTTTAATTTTAGATGTTAATGATGAGTTTGTAGACTATAAAGCTATATCTATGAAAGATTTAGTTAAGTTTTCTGTTATGCCCTCAGCAGAAATTAGAAGAGTTAGACCATTTAATGAAGAAACAGGTATTAGACTTACACTAAAAGAAATAGCTAACATTTTATGGGATATTCTACATTTTTTTAGAGGTGGAATGTTATTGATTGAAGATATTAATAAGTATGTTGGCGACCATTTACCAACAGATATAGTTGGTGCTATTTGTTCTAATAGACATACAGATTTAGATATAATAATACATTTTCAAAGTATTGGAAGAATAACAACCAAAGTATGGCAAAATGCAAATTGGTTAAGGTTTCATAAAAATTCTGATAGTATAGAAAGACATAGAAATAAATTTCCTGATAAGTATGAGTTGTTTAGTATAGCTGAAAATATAGTAAATACTCAATATTTTAATGATAATCCAAGATACTTTATGTATGTAGATTTAGATGAGGAAAAAATAAAAGGTAAAATGACTGAATCTATAATAAACACAGGAATAGATGACTACTTATCTAAAAACTTTAATTCAGTAGTAAAACCTGCAATTAATAAAAAGAACTTAACTGATGGTGCTAAAATTGATAGAGATGTAGCAATAAGAGAGGTAAGAGATAGAATTAGACAACAATACTTTTAATATATGCCTTATAGTTTTAATGATTTTAAAATTCAAATTAGATATTTTTTTCAAAAGTCAATTCCAAAGGGGACAAGAATTTTAGATGTAGGACCGGGTGCAGGAACATATTGGAAGGCTTTAAATGATTTAGGATATAATATGGATTGTATAGAAATACACAAGCCTTACATTAAAGAATTTAAACTTAAAGAGAAATATAGTAATGTATTTGAAGGTAATATTATGGATTTTGATATATCAAACTATGATGTTATTATTTTAGGAGATATTTTAGAGCACCTCTCTATTAATGATGCTACACATTTGATAAATAATATAAGTGAACAACAAAAAAAATGTTTAGTAGCAGTTCCTTATGAAATGGAGCAAGGTGAATATAAAGGTAATGTTTATGAAACTCATTTACAAGCTGATTTAACTCCTGAAATAATGTTAGATAGATACCCTAATTTAAAATTATTGATAGGCAATGAAAGATATGGTTATTATATAAATAAGAAGAGATGACAAAGCAAAGTGATAGATTTGGATGCAAGTTAAAACAAAAATTAGATGATTTTAGGGTGGGTATTTTAACTTTAGATGAGATTATTGAATTTTTGAATGAATACTACAAAAGATTACCTGAAACCAAAAAAAATAAAAAATAACATTATGAAAAGATATGATTTTATAAATGCATTAATCAAAAAAAATAAATACAAAACTTATCTTGAAATAGGTGTTAGAGATAATAGATGTTTTGATAAAATAAAAATAAAAGACAAAAGTGGAGTTGACCCAATGCAAGATGATTGGGAAAAGAAAATGCAAAAAGAATGGAATCACGAAAAAGTATTAGTAAAATACAGAATGACATCTGATGATTATTTCTCAAAACATAACCATAAATATGATATAATATTTATTGATGGTTTACACGAAAATGAACAAGTTTACAGAGATATACAAAATTCATTAAAATGCTTAAATCCCAATGGTTCTATAATTATGCACGATTGCCTTCCTTTAAAAGAAGAACATCAAAATGTCCCAAGAATATCAAATTATTGGAATGGAGATGTTTGGAAAGCATTTGTAAGGGTAAGAAATGAAAGAACTGATGTAGAAATGTCGGTTATAGATACAGATTGTGGTTTAGGTTTTATACAATTCAAAGATATACAAATACCTGCTATTTGGGGACAAGTTAAATTAGATTGGAAGAACTACCAAAAGAACAAAAAAAATTGGATGAATATAAAATCTGTTAGTGAGATAGTAAAAGAAATGGGTGAAGAAAATTTTGTTAACCAAAGAGTACAAAGTTTTTTACATAGTGGAAGTTTGGGAGATGTTATATTTTCATTACCATTAATAATAAAAAAAGGTGGTGGAGATATTTATTTAAAAAATAAACATCAATTCTCTGCAATTAATAAACAATATCAATCTTTATATAGATTATTAAAATCGCAACCTTATATAAATAATGTAAATTTATATAAAGATGAATATGGAATTAAAACATTCCGAGAAGGTTCTGCAAATGAAATAAATACAGATGTAAATGTTAAATACGATAATACGATAGAGTTAGACTATGATTTAGATTATTTTAGAATGTCACCAAAATTATTTGAAGAACAATTGGTGTTTTCATATTTTAGAGTTTGGAAAGAAAATCCTGCAAACACTCCATTTCCATATTTGATACTTAAAGAAAATTATAAATTTAAAACTCCTGAATTAAATAATAATGTAAAAATACCTAATGAAAAATTTAATGTATTTCATATAACACAACGATATAGAGATGGAGTAGATTACGATTGGGAAAAATGTATAAAAAGTCAAAAAAATAAAAATTATTATACAGGACTAAAGTCTGAATATGATGCATTTATAAAAGAATACAATGTTGAAGATTATATTATTTTTTATGGAGATAAGGTTAAAGACTTGTATGATATGGCTTGGATGATACAAAAATGCGATAATTTTTACTGTAATCCATCTTCACCTCACGCATTAGCTATGGCTTTAAATAAGAAATTTCATATAGCTATTAATCCTGATATAAAAAATGTTTTAACAGGTATGCCTAATGAAGTTGTTTTGAATTAAAATCGTATTATAAATTTTACATATCTTTGCATAATGAAAAATAATTTGGGCTTTATTGTGGGTGGTACTACTTTTGTTTTGTTTATGACAGAAGCGATTATTCATTTTAATATGGGACAAAACTACGATAAAGAGCAAAAAGGTGAAAAACCTTTACCATTTCAATTTCCTGACTCAAAAGAATTTGGAAAATTAGCACTAATAGTTGGAATTTTTTCTGTAATGAACGGTGTAATTATAAATGAAATTAAAAAATCTTTATAAAATCAACCTAATTTCAACTTTTCTGACCCTAATTACTCAGGAAAATCATATTTTTTAAAATAACTTAAACAAAAGTTGTTACACTAATTCCTATACTTATATATATTTATAGTTACAACTATTTATAAATTTGTCCATAATAAATGGCTTGAGCCTAATATTTAATTTAAAATCTTTAGTAAGATGATTGAAGGAAAAGGAAAAAAATCAATGTTAATGGGAGTTCTTGGTGTTGCATTTGGTGTAATGATAGGTATCATTGGAGCAAATATGGTAGAAAAGAATTTCTTAAACAAAGATAGCTAAACCCTTAATTATTGATAGTAAGTCCTACGGGCATATCGTTTAATTTTATCCTCCTTGTTGAGCCTATGCTCCGAGTTGAGTTGATAATTGATGACAAAGATAATAAAGTGTTTTGTAAACTGAGTAACCCGATAAGGGGAGTTTTTAGTTAATAGGAAAGTCCTATTAATATTTTGTTAAACCAAATAAATTATTGAAAAAATGGAAAATTTAAATCATTATTTCTCTGATGCAGAAGAAAACATTTCAAACGAGTTTATGTCAGCTAATGGCGAATACTCTGATTGGGATGATGCTTTTGACTTTGGTGGTTCAGAAGAAGAGTACCTAAATGCTATGGGGTCTGCTGATGCAAGTTCATCACAACCTTATATCATATCTCTATACAATTCATCAGCGGCAGATTTGTCTAATGTTGAAATAGGAGGTGCGTATAACAATATCACAACTACTGTTGGCACAAAAGCTAACACGGAAGGTATTGCATATACAATGGGTATTTCAGGAGTAACATATCTTGAATTTTTATGGCAAAGTTCATCTAAACCATTCGTGGTTGGATTAACTTACCTACAAAGTGATGGAGGTTCTGCTTCAGTTCTTGAAACTATCACAGTAAAAGTAGTTGACTCTAATGGTAATCAACAACAAAAAACTCTTGTTCCTACAATTGACCCTTACCAAAACCAAACTGACATTACTGTTTTAAAGCACACTTACAAGTGGGATGGCTTTACTACATTAACAGTTAATAAGATTGCTACAACAAGAACTTTAAAAGTTTACTTGTACCCATCTGAAACTGTTTCTCAAGGTCGTGCATTAACAGGCAATTCTATTGCTCGTGGTTATGGTAATCCAAATGTAGTAAGACAAGATAAAATTGTTCTTGGTCAAGGAGTTGCTCGTGCATTACAAGGATAATAGAAATATTATCTTAGGAGATTAAATCTTAAATGGGGCTGAGGCATATGCAAAGGCATTTGTTTTGAGCCCCATTTTATTTAGTAAAGACATTAAAAAAAAAAAAATGAATTTATACGAATATATTGCAGTTAACAATTCTTTAGGGGCAAATGAACTCTTAAAGAATTATGGTTTAAAACCAACTCGTAGTGTAAAAGAAATTATCAGCAGATTAAAGGTGATAGTAAGAAAATATAAAAAAGATGCCTTACAAGATATAAGCACTATACATCCTGACAGAAGTTTATTGAATTTATTTAATTCTTCAGATATTAAGGAAACTAATTTTGCTAACGCAACAGGAAGAACTCCAAGTCAAAGCAATGCTATTGAAACAGGAGGTTCAGCTTATGCGAATCCACCCTTAAATGATTATAATCAGAAAGATGTAGTAAGACAAATAGAAGAAGCAAAGAAAGAAATGTTGATAGATAAGTTGCGAGGTGAAAAAAAAGATTTAGACAGAAGAATTTCAAATACCCAATATGGAAATTCTCCTGTTATATTGTTAGCAATTGGGTTTGCAGTTGGATATATGATAGCAAAAAAATAAGATGAGATATGAATACCATAATTTCACGGAAAATTTAAAAGCAGTACAAAATACAAAAGATATAAATATGACAAGAGAATTACTATTATCTGAATTAACAAAAGTTATTGAAGGTAGACCATCAATGGTTCAAAAAGCATTAATTGGTTGTGGAGTTAGTATAGACCCCAGACCATCTAAAAGAGATTTAGTGGGGGCAGTTGCCTTTAATTTAACAGATTTATGTGTAAGAACAAAAATGATGGAATTAATTGTAGCAAATCAATTACCATTTATTAAAAGTTCTAATCCATTAGGGAATGAAAAAGTAAGTAGTTTTGATACTGATGTTAGTAGAGATGCATTTATGAACCAAGCAGGTAATAATTCTTCAAGTCGTAGTGGTGTAAGTACAGGCGACCTTATAGGCACAGGTCTTGATTTGTTTGGAAAGATTATTGGAATAAATACAGCAAACAAAACTTTTAAAAATGCAGCGGAGCAAAGAGCCCACGAATTACAACTTGCTAAGCTTAACCAATCTATTATGTTAAAGCAATTAGAGATAGATGCAAACCAAACTGTAGGTGGTGTTACACAAGCAGGAATAGGAGGAGGAAGTACAGTAACATACATATTATTAGGTGTTGGGGCATTAGCAATCATTGGGTTTGCTATATATAGTAGTAGAAAAAAAGATTAGTTCTTTGATATATGTTTGAAGAAGAAGATGAAATATTAATAGATAGAAATAAAAATGTTTCTAATGATATGAGTATTCCATCATCTACACAAGATAGTGTCAACACTATTGTAAATGATTCTAAAGCTGAATTAGTTAAAAATGGTTCAAAAGAAATGTTGAAAGGAGCAGTTTTAGGAAGTGTATTAGGAGCAATATTGTCATTATGGAGAAAAAAAAGTGTATGGATGGGAGTTTTAGCAGGAGGTTTAGCAGGAGGTTATCTATCTAAAGAAAATATTATTAATTTAGAAAGAGATGAATAATGCCTTTTACACCTTACGAAAACGAACAAAAAGAATTATTGGTAAAGGGTATACCTTTAAACAATATATTAATAGGAAGTGGGGTAGTAATAGTATTAACTATAATAATTTGGTTAGTTAAAAGATGAATATATTATTTAAAACAAAACAGAAGCCGTTAACAATTATGATTGAGGTAGCTACAGGAAAGCCTGAAAAAATTCAAATTGTTGTAAAAGATATTAATAAGCCTAATACGGATTATACTAATAGACACTCTATGGTAAGTGGAACACAAAAATTCTATGTAAGGATGCCAATTTCTCCATATGAGTCTTTAATATCTGTTTATAATAAAGAAAATGGTAATTTAAAAAAAGGACAAGACCCATCATTTAAAGTAATTAAAATTGATGCAAGACCTTTAGAGAGAAAAATGGATTGTGTAGATTGGAGTAATCCTAAAATTAGAGATTTCTGCAATTTTGCTCAACAATTTTCAGACAATGCAGGAATATTGAGTGCAGGAAAGTTTCCTAATGGAAGCACATATATTTCTGATGAAGGTAATTTTAGAATAGATTACTTTGATGATATAAGAAGTAAAAGAGGAATGGTTATTCAAACACCTGCAAGAATTAGCCAATCAAAAGGAATTATACAAGTGAGTAAGGCTCACTTTAAAAAATTTACAGTACCAATGAGAATGGCAATTTTATTGCACGAGTTTTCTCATTTTTACTTGAATGAAAATATGGAAGATGAAACAGAAGCAGATTTAAACGGATTATTAATCTATTTAGCACTTGGTTATCCAAGAATTGAGGCATATCAGAGTTTTTTAACAACATTTAAAGATACTCCTACTGCTCAAAATAAAGAAAGATTTGAAATTTTAAATCAGTTTATAACAAATTTTGAAAGAAATAAATTTAGCACTCAATATAGTTCGCCTAATTTGAGAGCAAGTAATAAAAATTAAAAAACTATGGCTAAAATATTAAAAAATGGAGGTTGGATGTCTTGTAAATGCCCTAATAATAACACAACTTGGCAATGTCAAAATGTAGCAGGAGGTACAGGAAATTGTTGTAAAACACAAGGAGGAGGCGATGCTAATTCAGAAATGTGTAAAGATTCAGAAAGAACAATTAGTTCAGGTATTTCCAAAACAAGAGGAGTTCCTTCAATGGGCTCTAATAGTAGAGGACCAAGAGGTCAAAGATTAGCATTTCGTTCATTTGATGGAACTAAACAAGGCTCAAGTAATGTAGGTCAAATGGTTTTAGGATATTTAGCAATAGGATTAACTGCTTTTGTGGTAGGTTATAGTTTAATGAAAGGAAAAGAAAAAGCAAATTAAAAAAAAAAATTATGGCACAAAATTGTAGATGTAATAGCCCATATGGACCACCTATGGAAATTAACTTTGGAACAACCGTTATAGGACCAAATGGGGAGTATACTACTCAGGGAGCAGATACAGGATATGAAAATATATTATGTAATGGATGTACTGATTGTTGTGGAAAAGCAGGATATGGAAAAATTGATGATGTGGCTGATATTCGTAAAACAAGAGGTGTTCCTTCAGAGGGCTCTAATAATAGAGGACCGAGAGGTCAAGAATTATCCTTTCGTTCATTTGATGGTAATGAAAAAGGTTCAAGTAATGTAGGTCAAATGGTTTTAGGATATTTAGCAGTAGGATTAACTGCCTTTGTGGTAGGTTATAGTTTAATGAAAGGAAAAGAAAAAGCAAATTAATAAAAAAAAAAATTATGGCAACAATTAGAAGAGAAGATGGTTATCATTGTGCGTGTCCGGGTAATCCACCAACAGTTCCACCTTATATGTTAGCAGTTCCAACAGGAGGTTGTGAACGTGCTTGTCAAGGAGGTGTGAGAACACCTGATAATCCTTTGATAAGAGGAGAAAGACCAAGAAGAAAAGCAACTTATAGTAATATGAATGGAATGGGTTCTAATGGCTCAATGAGTGTGGGAGCATATGCAATTTCAATGTTATCAGTAGGTGTATTATTTTTTGTTATTGGATATGGATATTATAAAGGTAAAGAATCAGCTTAATAAATAAAAAAAATGGAGAAATATAACAATTTTGATGGAAGCCAATGGGCTAACGAAGGTAATGAAAAACAAGTGTTTACAGGATTTGATGGAAGTCAATGGTCAAATGATGGTATTGAAAAACAAGTATTTACAGGATTTGAAGGTAATAATGATACAAATCAAACTACTCAAATTACAGAAGATGAAATTATAAGGGTTTCAGAAATTTACGGTACTGCCTTAAATTATGATGGTATGAGTCCAAATATGGAATTAGTTTTGCCTGAAAATGATACATCTCGTATGCCTGATAGTGATGTTTGGAGTAATCACCCCGGATTTCTTGGAATTACTTGGAGTGCAAAAAATAGAGAGAAAAAAAGAGAACAAGAAGAACAAGCAAAAGTAAATGCTAATTTTCCTAATTCAGGAAGTTGTTCTGTTATGACAGATAGTTTAAACAGATTAAATGGAGAGTTAGATAATTTATATGCAAGTAGTGGTGAAGGTAAGAGAGGGGCAAAAAGAGTAAATTCAAGAGCAATTACAACAAGAGAAAGAAGATTGGCAAGTGTTCAAAGTGGAAAAGATTCAGCTTGTGCAGGAGAAGAAGCTAATTTTCAAAGAGATTCTGATATGTATGGGCAATATGCTCAGGGCTCTTCTACTACATCAGGATTATCACCTTTAAATATAGGAATAGGAGTTCTACTTTTAGGTGGTATAGTATTTGGTATAACAAGAATGAATAAATAATAAAAAATTATGAGTAATAGAACAATGTTATGTAACGGAAGATATGTTATGAATGACCCTTGCTACCCTTTGTGTAGTTTGCCTGATGGAAGTGGGTGTGATTATGGTTCAATATTTGGTGGAGGTGGAATTGGAGGACCTACTCAAAATTATTCTGTTACAACGGGTAATGCAGTAACAGGTAATACATCTACACAACAAAATGTTTTCGCACTTGACCCTTATGCGGCACAAGCACCACCTCAAGCACCTTTTGATGGGAACACTCAATTGAATGTAAGTGGTGGAAATAATGGTTCACAAAATAACGATGAGTTATGGTTTTCACAAAATGGTGGACAAGAACCAACTCCACAAAGAGATTTATGGTTTAATCAATCAGGAGATGCAGTAATTGAGGTAGGAGGAGATAAATATTCTTATGAACCTGTATTAACTTGGGACAGAGGATGTGATAGTATGGATGATAGTGGAGATGGAATTTTTGGTAATCAAAATTGTAAAACAAGGTCTAAATTTGGAGGAGTAGATGGATTGAGATTAGGAGCATATCGTTTCAAGAATGGTGTAATGGATAATTAATAAAAAATAAATATGTTTTTAGATAGCGATATTAATGGAGGTAGTTGGGATAGTTTTGATGATGACTATAGCAACTTTGGAAATAACTTAACAAATTCTATAGGTAATCTTTTTGGTAAGGCAGGTACACAAAATAAGAAAAAAAATATTAATAATATAATCAATAGAGGTGGTTTAGGTGTAGGTACGGGAGTTTTAGCAGGAGGTTATAGACCTGAAGGTTTTAGACCTGTTGAAGGAATAGGAAAATTTACCAACCAAGAGGTGGATTTATCAGCACAAAATGAAAGATTAAATGGCTTAACAAATAAATACCTATCTAAAGCTAATTCATTTTCACAAGAAAACCAATCTTTAAGATTACAATTAAAAACAGCACAAGAACAAAATAAAAATATGATGATGTATGGATTATTGGGAATAATAGCCATATTACTAATAACAAAGACTAAATAAATAAATAACAATTAAATAATTAAAAATGACTGCAAATCAAGTTTATAAACTTTCAGGTTCAACTACACCATTTAGTGATTGGGTTGGAGAACAAAAAATTAAGTATGGAGAAAAATTCGTAGAAAACGAAGAATTTTTAAATGCAAATGGAGATAGTACAGGTTTTACTGAGCCTACAAGAACTCCTGAGCAAATTGTATTAGACAATGCTGATGAAAATATTGAATTTCCAAAAGGGGCTGCGGTAAGTGGTTCTGTAAATGTAGGTGGAACTGAGGTATCAGGTTCAGCAGGAGTAAAGAATTTCCCAACAGGTAGAGTAATATTTATTGCAGGAGCACTTGTAGTAGGTTTTTGGGCATATAACAAGTACATTAAAAAATAAATTATGACAGATACTAATAAAATACTTATTGGTGTTGGTGTTTTAGGTGCTTTAGGTACAGGAATATATCTTTTAACTAAAAAAAATACAACAACTACAACAACAACAGGAGGAGGTGGACAATTATATGACCCTTCTACTGCTACTGTTGATAGTTTGGGTACTACTATTGGTAATTTATTTACGGAAATTTTTGCTAAAAACAAAAATCAAGAAAGTGGAACTGATTGTTCTGCACCTGCTGACCCTTATTCATTTGATGGTATCAATTCATCTGATTATTCAAGTAGTCAAATAACTACAATGCAAACTGCTTTATCTAATATGAGTCCTGATATTAGAAACATAATAGATGGTTCAGGTGGAGCAGATGGAATAATAGGACCCGGCTTCAAAACTGCATATAATATGGCAAGAAAAACTTGTCAAATTTCATCAATAGGAGAACTTTTATAATATATAAATTTAATAATATGCCTTTTATAAACAATCAAAAAGAAAATTTTAAAAAAAGCGATTCAGCTTGGGGAGATGATAATATAACTTATTATAATACTCCAAATGCTAAACCTATGCAAAGAATGGGTGATATGAATATTCAAAATATGAGTTATCAAGATTTAGAAGATATGATTACTCAAATTTCTTCTGTTCAACCAAGCAATGCACAAGATAAGTTTTTATTAAATCAAAAATTAATGTTTCTTCAAGAGGAAAAATCTAAAAGAGATGCTTTAGAAGATATTACTCGTGATGAAAGAGATGATGCATTTGAGCCACAAGACACTACTATTAAAGAAGATGTAATAGAAACAACTATTGAGCCTATTGAATTGAGTATGCCTGTTGATGATATGCTAATAGATGATGGGTATACAGAACCTGAGAATAAAACTAATGACTTTGTAATTGCAGGTTTAATTATAATTTTAGCTATAACTTTAATAGACTAAAAAAATATGTCAACACAAACTTGTCTTATTTTACCATCATCATCAAGTAGTTATTCTGCTTGGATAGAATGGCATAAAGCCTTAAAAAAATGTGTAGGTAAGGTAAATGCCAATCAACTATGGATGATGAATTTTGATAAGGAGATGCCCGGAGATAATGTTGAAGTTAGAGAATATATGAGAAGTCAAGGTGTTGATTTAGACCGAAATGCTATAGACAGATTAACTGATTTTGGAGGAGGAGTATATGATTTTTTAGGTGGAGGAATTAATTTTGCAT
>Ga0209337_1001068_pt1 | contig 21263 bp, 27 predicted proteins | sample LinPmetageLP53_FD_184044 | JGI IMG/M metagenome (GOLD analysis project Ga0209337, IMG submission 184044) | Marine viral communities from the Pacific Ocean - LP-53 (SPAdes) (version 2) | ecosystem: Environmental > Aquatic > Marine > Oceanic | place: Pacific Ocean | collected 2010-02-08 | reverse complement strand
GCGAATGTAATAAGACTAAAGAAATAGGGAAGGCTACAATAGTACACCGAGATGGTAAATGGGTAACTAAGGAAGCACTCTGTGATTGTGGTAAGTGGATGGATTGCGAGCCAACCGAAGGAATGCCAAGTCTTAAAAGAACAGAACCAAGCCTAAGTAAGCAGAGAGATAACTTATGGAAAGGAGCAAAGGAAAAGCTAGTAGGCGAAAGAGGAATCAATGAGGACTTTTAAATAAATAACAATAATTTCTATTATATACTAAGGCACTACATTATGAAACAACAAGTTAAGATAAGTAAAGTAAAGGGAAACCCTAGCAATCCTAGAATCATTAAGAACGATAAATTTAAAAAGCTAGTCAAGTCAATACAGGAATTTCCTGAGATGTTAAAGCTAAGACCTATTGTAGTTGATGAGGACTTTATGGTGCTTGGTGGCAATATGAGATTAAAGGCAAGTAAAGAAGCAGGACTATCAGAAGTATGGATTGATATTGCTGAAGGACTTACTGAAGAACAAAAGAAAGAGTTCATCGTTAAAGACAATGTAGGGTTTGGAGAATGGGAATGGGATATGTTAGCAAACGAATGGGATAGCGTACAACTTGCTGAATGGGGATTAGATGTATGGGAGAACCTAGATGATGCAGAACCTGAAGCAGGACTAATAGAAGATGACGAAATACCTGAAGTAAAAGAAAGCAAAGTAAAGCGTGGGGATATTTGGCAACTTGGAGAACACCGAGTTATGTGTGGTGATAGCACAAGCTCAGATGATGTAGCTAAACTAATGAATGGAGAAAAAGCTGATATGGTATTTACAGATCCTCCTTATGGTGTAAACTATCAAGGTGGTGCATTAACAAAAAGAACAAAATTAGATAACGACCAAAAAAATACAAATATTTATCAAGATTTTTTACCTAATATAATTATTTACACAGAAGATAAAGCTCCTATTTATATATGGCACGCTGCAGGGTATGCTGATATGGCTTCTCATTTAGGGGATGTTGGAATTGAAATAAGAAGTCAAATAATATGGAATAAAAATATGGCTCAGTTTGGTGCTTTATCTGCTCAATATAAACAAAAGCACGAACCTTGTTTCTATTGTTATAAAAAAGGAAATGCTCCATTTTGGTATGGTGCTACAAATGAGGTTACAGTGTGGGATGTAAGTAGGGAATCTAAAAATGAATATCATCCAACACAAAAACCAATAGAACTATCTTTAAGAGCTTTAAATAATAGTAGCAAAATATCTGATATTGTTTTAGATGTTTTTTTAGGTAGTGGCTCAACACTAATAGCAGCAGAGAAACTTAAAAGAAAATGTTATGGTATGGAATTAGATGAAAAATATTGTGATGTTATAATAGAAAGATGGGAACAGTTTACAGGACTTAAAGCAATTAAAAATGGAACAAAATAGAACAAAAATAGCAAAGGAGCAAATGCTTAAAGCACTAGAAGGAAGTCTAGGGATAGTTACAACAGCTTTAAAGTCTTGCGACCTTTCAAGGACTAACTACTACAAGTGGTTAAAAGAAGATGAAGTATTTGCTCAAGCAGTAAATGATGTTGAGTTAATAGCTAAAGACTTTGTGATGTCTAAATTCTATGAATGTATAAAAGACAAAGTGCCTTCAGTTGTAATACACGGAGCAAAGAACATTTGCGGTATGAATGAAACCAATAGAGTAGATTTAACTTCAGGAGATAAAGCTCTTAACCTTCCTTTAATTACATTCATTGACACTGATACTGAGTAAGAAATACAATCCTTTATTTGAATCAAAGGCTAGGTACTTTATTATAACAGGAGGTAGGGGTTCAGGAAAGTCTTTTGCAGTTACAGTCTTTCTTACACTCTTAACTATGTCAAGAGGTATAAGGGTTTTATTTACAAGGTTTACAATGACATCAGCTCACCTTTCAATCATTCCTGAGTTCTTAGAGAAGATAGGGCTACTAGGATTTGATGAAACCTTTAATATCAATAAGTCAGAAGTAGTTAATGCTAAAAACAAATCAGATATACTATTTAGAGGGATAAAGACATCAGCAGGTAATCAGACTGCAAGTCTAAAGTCATTACAAGGAATAAGCACTTGGGTGTTAGATGAAGCTGAAGAGTTAGTAGATGAGAATATATTTGACACTATTGATTTAAGTATAAGGGAAAAGGATATACAGAATAGAGTTATCTTAATATTGAATCCTGTAACTAAAGAGCATTGGATTTATAAAAGGTTTTTTGAAGACAAAGGAATAGAAGGTGGTTTTAATGGCGTTAAAGACAATATATGCTATATCCATAGTACATACCTAGATAATGAAACAAACCTCTCACAGAGCTTCCTAGAGCGTATTAAGAGCATAAAGCATAATAACTTTAAAAAGTATCAGCATAAGATTTTAGGAGGTTGGTTAGCAAAAGCTGAAGGAGTAGTATTTGAAAACTGGAGCATAGGAGAATTTAACCCTGATAACTTACAGACTTCTTGTGGAATGGACTTTGGGTTCTCAATAGACCCTGACTCACTTACTGAAGTGGCTATCGATAAGAAGCATAAAAAGATTTACTTAAAAGAACATTTGTATCGTAATGGTTTAAAGAGTCAAGAGCTTGCTAAGATAATACTAGACAAAGTAGATAACAAACTAATCATTGCCGATTCAGCAGAGCCTAGACTTATTGCCGACCTTAGGCATTTAGGAGTAAACATTAAAGCAGTTAAAAAAGGTACTATTGAAAGCGGAATAACTAGGATGCAAGACTATCAACTTATTGTAAGCCCTGAAAGTACTAACATAGCTAAGGAGCTGAACAACTATGTTTATGCTGACAAAGGCTCAAAGCTTTATGTAGATAACTACAATCACGCTATTGACGGTATTAGGTATAATGTAATTTATCACCTAGACAATCCAAACGCAGGGAAGTATTATGTTCAGTAAACTAAAAACAACTAATTTCTATTATATAGTGTATGAAAGTCAAAATTAAAAAAGAAGGAAAAGTAAAAGAGTTCAAGCTGATTAACAGTTGGGAAGAAGTAACTCTTGAAAAGTGGTTGCAACTTATTGATTTTGAAACAGGTACAAAGACTGAAGAAGCTACTGAAACAATAGCAGCGTTATCAGATATTCCTAAGAAGTTAGTAAAGGAATTAGCCTTATCAGATGTAGCTAATATAATGAGTAAGGTAGCAGAACTACAACAGAAGCAAGATACAAAGCTAAAAAGGATAATTGAGATAAACGATATCGAGTACGGCTTTCATCCTGATTTGGATTCTATAAGTCTTGGTGAGTATGCCGACATTGAGCAGTTTATTAAGAACGGAATAGATAAGCAACTTCCTGAACTGATGGCGGTACTCTATAGACCGATAAAAGAAAAGAAAAATGATATATATATTATTGATGCTTATGATGGCGATATACGGCTCAGGACGGAAGAAATGAAACAGATGTCAGCTCAACAAGTGCAAAGTGCATTGGTTTTTTTTTACACTTTAGGGAAGGCATTGTCCGAGATTTTGCCATTGTATTTGATGGAGAAGCTGAAGGAAACGAAGACGCAATAGCTTCAGAAAGCTTTGCAGAAAAATGGGGATGGTTTGGCGTAATGTATAGATTGACAAATGGTGAAATAGTAAACTTAGAACGAATAGCAAGATTAAGCCTTTTAGAATGTTTGACTTGGTTAAGTTATGAAACAGATTTAAACTCACAAAATAAAGTTAAAAGAAATGGTTAATAACAAGACATACAATAACGTAGTAAATACTTTGCTTAGATTAGGTGAGTATCACAAACAAATAAGTACAACTTCAGTAGGGGACATTTATGACATCAACTTGGAGAAGATGCAGAAGTTCCCATTACTTCACATAAACCCTACAAGCGTAACAACAGGAGATAGTCAATTGACCTACAACTTCCAAATATTCATTATGGATATGGTAACTGAAAAAGCAGAATGGACTACAAACAGAGATGAAATTATTAGTCCTACTGTTGATGAATTTACTAAATTAGTAAAGACACTAAGTAATGAGCAAGATGTATTTAATGAAACGCTGCAAATTTGTACTGACTTTATCGGAATGCTTAGACATAGTTCAAGGCAATCTTTAGAAGGGGTTAATGATGTTAATGAACCTTTATATTTTACACAAGACCAATTTACAATAGAACCATTCCAAGAACGCTTTGACAACTTATGCTGTGGATATGTATTTAATATTGGAGTATTAGTTCAGAACGACTTTCAAACTTGTAATATTCCTGTAACCCCAAAAGGAGCAGGTTACTAATGTTCAAATTTAAGATATGGAGAATGACAATACAAATAGGATGGAAAAAATTTAAAATAACGATTGATTTATGAAGTACGAAGACATATTAGAAAAGCTAGAAGCTATTAGCATTAAATTAGAAAGTTATAATGACTATCCTAAAGGGGCTAGTAATAATGCTAAGAGAGCAATTGATTATAAAGAAAAAAATGGAAGCGATTGCGGAACAAGAATAGGATGGACTAGAGCAGGGCAATTAGCAAGAAGGGAAAATATTAGCAGAGATACAATAGCAAGAATGGCATCATTTAAAAGACATCAACAACATAAAGATGTGCCTTACTCAGAAGGGTGTGGAGGTATTATGTGGGATGCTTGGGGTGGCACTAGCGGAGTAGAATGGGCAATAAATAAATTAAAACAAATAGATAAAAAATAAAATTATGGCAGACTTAGTAACAACAATTAGCGAGACGGTCACTTTAAACGGAAGTTTAAGGGGTTCGGTAAACTCAGTAACAACAACAGGAATCAATGATGTATTTGAAAGGATAGTAACTTGTGCACATTCTCAAACAACTACAGTAGCAGTATTTGCTACAACTCCTCACACTTCAGCAGGAGCTATTGATGTAGATAGAACGAAATACATTCGTGTTACAAATCTTGACGCTACAGCTGAAATAGAATTAGCAATAGTAACTACAGCTTCTAACTATCAGGTGACGATAACAGCAGGTAATTCTCACATACTTAGTCAAGGTGCTGCAATAGCTTTAGGTGAAGCAGACGTAAGTCCTAGCTTTGGAACTATGGAAGACATTGCAACTTTACAAGTTAAGCCTGTAGGAGCTTCTTACAATCCAAGAGTAGAAATTTTTGTAGGATTAGAATAGTGGACACAGCCAATATAGAAAGGTACTTGAACAGCTTTGGAAAACAGGTTGTCAATCGTTCTAAGGGTAACTTACAAAAAGCAGGTAAAGGTGGGAAGTTAGAAGAATCCATTAGCTTTAAAGTTATCAAAGAAGGCGAAAATTATACAGTACAATTCTATATGTCAAGCTATGGTCAGTTTGTAGACAAAGGAGTATCAGGAACGCAAAAGAAAAGAACCTTTAAAGACTATAAGAGCAAAGTAATAAAAAGTCCTTATAGCTACAAGAATAGTAAAGGACACTCACAACCTCCTAGTAAGGCTTTGGATGGTTGGGCTGTAAAGAAAGGAATAGCACCAAGAGATGCAAAGGGAAGGTTTATGAAAAGAAAGACTTTAACGTTCTTAATTGCTAGAAGTATAGGTCGTAATGGAATACAAGGAATCAGCTTCTTTCAGAAACCTTTAGGACTTGGATTAAAGCAGTTCGGTGAAGAATTACTAGGAAACGTAAAAGAAGATATTTTAAATACTTTAAATAAAGAAACAATAACACAAGTAAAATAAATGGCAACACTAATAGAACAACAACCGCTATCTAATCCGGGAACTTTTGATAGAGTTTTACCTGTAGGACAAGAAATTATTTATACAGTTTCTAATTCTTCAGTAGTTTCATCTTTCACAAATGTGAAGTTTATTGCAGAGGTTCGCATCAGCAACTCAATACCTCCTAATCCATCTACTTCAGATGACTTAGTAGGTACTTTCAAGACTACTCCAAACAATGCAGGGGTTGGAATGTTTGACTTCAGACCTATTATTGAAAGTTTTGTTAAGGCAGATAATTTAGCAAGAGAAGGAAGTGCTTATAAAGGAGCACCTAATACATCAGACTCTAATATTCCTTTGCACCTGATAGATAGGTACTCAGGAAACATAAATACAATGCGTTGGTTTAATGTTAAGTTTATGGTTCAATATGTAGATGCATCAGGAAACCTAGTTACTAATTCTGAAGTGATTGCAGGGTTGAGTGTTATTTTTAATGGCTACTTAAAATATACAGATGAATTACTTTTATCAGGAGTAAATTTTGGCTATGACTTGTATTCTCGTTTTTTATTAGATGGTTCAACTAAGAAATTTTTAACTAATGCACCTACAACTCAATACGCTAACTTAGAAGATTACGGAACAGTAGGAATGTTAATGTTTAATACTTTTTCAGCCTCTAATCCTTCAGGTTTTACGCATATTGAAATAAACTATTACAGTTCTGCAGGTGCATTTTTAGGCACAGAAGATATTCAAAATTCTGTAGCTAATGGTGGCTTTGTTTACCCTCAAGCTGATATACAAGCCTTATCATTATACTTTGGCTGTTTCCCTGCTAACTTACAAGGCAGTAGTACAATATTTGCAGGACTTGTAACAGCAGGAACAATTCAAGGAGGTTATTATGAAGTGGCTGCGCTTGGTGATTCAGGAGCAATATCAGAAATTTATACAATAAACCTTAACTGTCCGAACTTAAAAGGTTATGAACCTATTAGGCTAACTTGGTTAAATCAGTGGGGAGCTTGGGATTACTATACTTTTACTCAGAAGTCTACTAAAATGATTTCAACTAAAGGAAGCACATACCAACAACTTGGAGGAACTTGGAATAAGTCTTCTTATAAAATAGACAGCTTTAAGGGAGGTAAAAAAGCCTTCAGAGTAAACGCTACAGAAAAGATTACAATGAACACAGACTTTGTTAGCGAATCAGAATCAGAGTGGTTTGAAGAACTTATAAATAGTCCTGAAGTATATATCTTAGAAGGCTTCCAAACAGATGCTAGTAATTCAGCTTTAAATAATTATGTAATACCTGTAAGGCTAACAACTTCAAGCTACACTAAAAAGACTGTAGCGAATGATAAACTTATGCAATACACTTTTGAAGTAGAAAAGAGTAAAACCCTTAGAACACAATCAGTATAATGAGTATACAACTAATAGTATATCCACAGAGTTATAATGGGGGTTTTAATCAAATTTCAAATTCGCCTACTGAATTTCTTGTTAATGGTATTAACTTTAATGGTTTAGATACTACAGGAACTTATACAAGTAGTTTAAGTGTTCCTTATGTAGATACGCTTACAAATGCACCTCCTACTATTAGCAATAATTGGTACAGATTTAGAAATAACACAGCAGGAACACCTGATTACCCTTCAGTAGTTGCAGGAAATTTAGTTTTAAATTCAGTAGCAGGTTCAGGAAGCATTTCAGGTATTTATCAAAAGCTTTCTAATTTAACAATAGGTGTGCAATACACTATTACTATAAATTTTGCAGCGTCTTCAACAGGTTTTATTATAACGCAATACTCAGTCGGCTCAAATATATATGGTGGAGGAGTAGGACTTATTACAACTACATTTTCAGATACCTTTACAGCTCAATCTACTTCAGATACAGTAATGTTTAATTATTACAATACCCTTAATAACGACATTACTATTACAGATATTTCAATACAGCCTGTTATTGGTGCAATACCTTCAGGAGCTACTAACATTTTAGACAATGGACAAGTCCTTTGTGATTTATATGAAGATGAAGACATACCTTTAAGTCTTAGTGTTGATGACTTCAAAAATGTAGCAGAAAAAGTACAGTCATATTCTAAGGCTTTTAACCTTCCTGCAACAAAAAGAAACAAGAAAATATTCGATAATATATTTGAGATTACAAGAAGTAATGACGGTGTAATATTCAATCCTTATAAGAAGACAAAATGCGTTTTAAAGCAAGACGGATTTATTCTATTTGAAGGATATTTAAGAATGTTAGATGTAACGGATAAGGAAGGAGAAACAAGTTACAATGTAAACCTCTATTCAGAAGTAGTTGCTTTAGCAGACGTTTTAGGTGATAGAGCTTTTAGGGATTTAGATTTTACAGAACTAGAACACGATTACAACAGGACACAGATTCAGAATAGTTGGAATGATGCAGGAACAGGAATAGCTTACGCAAATCCAAGTACGTCAGGATTTAGAAACGCCTTTAATACAGTAAAATATCCTTTTGTAGATTGGACACATCAGATTGCAGTAGGAGGTTCAGCATCAGCAGCAGCAGTAGGAGGACGACCTGAATTACTACTTTTAGAAGCAGCGTTTAGACCTTTTATAAATATCAAGTATTTAATAGACAGGATATTTGCAGAAATTCCTTTTACTTATGAAAGTGAGTTTTTTAATACAGATGACTTCAATAAACTTTTTATGGATTTTAATTGGGGAGCTGAAGAAAATGGTGCTGAACCTTATCTTACTAATGCTTTATTCCAAGGTGATAGTGCTGCAAGTAATTATTTTATAAATCAATCTTCATATAATGCAGCTTCGAAATTAAGATTTAACTTTCTTGTTAGTGGAACAAATGATTATTGGGATAATACAAACTATAAATATGTATCCCCTGTAAATAATTTTGAAGTAGACTGTGAATATTACATTAAATTAGAAAGTGATGCAACTATTTCTACTTATTCTAATAATGTAAGGATATCAAAATTTGATAGTGGAAATAATCTTTTAGAAGTATTTGCTTTTAATAATGATAGTATCTCGGCGGGTGGTAGTAAGTTTTTTCAGGGTACTTTCTCTACAGTATTACAGGCTAATGAATATATACAAGCACAAAGTTATTCATTAACACCTGATAAAATTAGAATGAGTAATGATACTATTGGGGGTTATGCTAGTTATTTGAATTTTAATTCAACAAATGAAGGCAGTCTAGTATCTACTTTACTAACTAGGATAAGAGGTGAAGTAGGACAATGGGACTTTATAAAAGGGTTGATGACTATGTTTAACTTAGTTACTTTGCCTGATGAAGATAACCCTAGCAATATAAAGATAGAACCTTATTCTGATGTATTTGTAAATAGTACTGACAGTGTTCAGTTAGATTGGACTGAAAAAATAGATGTTTCAGAAATGAAACTTACACCTTTAACGGATTTAAACAAAAAGACTATTTTTAAGTTTGTAGAAGATGAAGACGACTATGCTTTTAATAATTATAAGAATTTAGTAGGGCAGCATTTATACGGAAGTAATAATTGGATTGTAGGAAACGAATTTAATATATTAGCAGGAACGGAAGAAATTGTAGCAGAACCTTTTGCAGCTACAATAGTTAAATCTTTAATGGATTTTTACCCTGAATTTATAATACCTGCAATTTATTCTATGAATGATGACGGAGTTTCTGAGGGCTTTGAAAACAGTCCTAGAATTATGTTTAATAATGGAGTAAAAGACACAGGAACTTCTTATTATATACCTACTCAAAATGGTGTATCCGATGACCAACCAACAGACTTTTTACAGTTTAGTCATTTATCAGATGTCCCTACTATTCAAGCAACTTCTTCTTCAGCAGGTTCAAGAGATTTCCATTTTGGGGTGTGCCAACTTATGCCAAATGTAGGTGCGCCTGTTCCTGCTAACTTGTTTAATTTATATTGGCTTCCTTACTATTCAGAACTTTATAATCCGAATACTAGAATTATGACTATCAAAGTAAATCTTAGTCCTGCTGATATCAATACTTTTAAATTCAATGATACCATCTTCATCAAGAACAGAGTATTTAGAGTAAACAAAATAGACTACAAACCTAACGACTTAGCAACAGTTGAATTTATACTTATACCATAATGGCAGCACCTACAATAACAATACCATACATAACAGGATTTACTGTTAAACCTTTAACTACTTCAGGACTAGGGATTGTAACCTTTACTGACGGAACAAATGACGTAACACCGAATCAGTTTCAGTGTGAAGCGTATGGATATACTTATAATCAAGCTTTAGGAACTTGTAGTGCATTTACTTACAATACAAATCTTAATACAGGTGTTGCCAATGAGAACAACAAGACTTTCGGTGTAGCAAACTCAACAGAAACAGGGACTAACTTTACTTTAGTAATGGGTGAAAATAATACTGTAAAAGGGTTCTCAAGAAACAACATTATAGTAGGTAACCAAAATGAAATAGCAAATGGAGTAAACAATGCTAACGTCTATGGCACTTTAGGGCAGGCTACAGCCGATAACTCTATTGTCTTAGGGGGTAACGCTTCTGATGACAATTTAGCTGAAAGACAAAGCATTCATTTAATGTATGGGAAACAAACTACAGCAGCTTCTCAGCAAGCAAGTAACTTAAACAATACAGCAGGAAGTTATTTTGTAGTCCCTGATAATACTATTGTTTATTTCCACGCAACTTGTGTAGGTGTTAGAGTTGGTGGCACAAGTGGTTCAGGTGCATTAGGTGATTATCATTCAGCTATTGAAAGAGGTGTTGTAATTAACAAATCAGGAACATTAACTATACAAAGAGAAAGGGATGTTATCAAGACTTCAGGAACAACTACAGGATGGAATCCAACAGCAAAAATTTCAGGAACTGATTTTTACATAGCTGTAAAAGGAGCAGCTAATATGACAGTAGATTGGGTTTGCGATATTCAATTAACACAATTAACAACAGGAGTAACTTTATAAAAATAAAATTATGGCAGAAAAAATAGTAATAGAAGCAGAGGTTAAATCTAATATTGGAGATGTTTCTAAAGATGCAAAGTCAGCAGCAGGTGAGTTTAAAGTTATGGGCGTTTCCTTAAATGGAGTAAAAGCAGGATTTGCTTCAGCAGCATTAACAGCGAAGGGGATGTTTGGTACTATTAAAGCAGGATTGATAAGTACAGGAATAGGTGCTTTTGTAGTTCTTATTGTCTCATTAGTTTCATACTTTACAAATACTAAAAGAGGTGCTGACCAATTAAGTCAAGCATTTACTGCTATGGGAGCTGTTGTTTCTGTTTTAACTGATAGACTTAGTAAAGTGGGTGAAGCAATTAGCTATGTTTTTTCAGGAGAATTTAGAAAAGCAGGAGAAGCATTAAAAGGAACATTTGCAGGTATTACAGAAGAAATAGGAAAAGAAGTAGATGCTATGGTTGCTCTAAAGAAAAGAACACAAGAACTTAGAGATGCTGATAATGAGTTTATGATTCAAAAGGCTAAGACTAGACAAGAGATAGAAAAAGCTAGATTAAATGCAGAAGATGAAACAAAGTCAGCAGCTGAAAGATTAGAAGCATTAAAGAAAGCTCTAGCTCTTGAAGAACAGACTACTAATAGAGAGTTAGAATTAGCAAGGGAAAGAATGGAAATACAAAAGGAAGAAATGCTCCTAAGTGAAAATATGGCTGAAGATGAAGAAAAACTTGCTCAATTAAAAACAGCTTTGATAGAAACTGAAACAGCTTCTGTTAAAATGCGTAGAAGAGTTGTTACTGAAGTAAATGCTTTAGAAAGAGAAATTTTAGCAGAAGAAAAAGCTAGAGCAAAAGAGAAACAAGACCTTATTGACGTAGAGTTTGATGCTAAGATAAAGGCTAATGATGAATGGAACAAGGAACAAGAAAAAAACAGAAAAGATAATCTAGCAGCTGATAAGAAAGCTGCTGATGATAAAATTAAATTAGATAAAAATGTAAAAGATGCTAAAGTTGCAATAGCTCAAGATGGTCTTGCTTTAGTAGGTCAAATAGCAGGTGAAGGAAGTAAAATAGGAAAAGCAGCTGCAGTAGCTTCTGCAACAATTTCAGGGGTAGAGGGTGTACAGAACGCATTTACTACTGCACAAAAATCACCTTTAACTGCACTACTGCCTGCATATCCTTTTATACAAGCAGGACTAGCAGGAGCATTCTCAGCAATACAAATACAAAAAATATTAAGTGGTAGTCCTTCAGGAGGAGGAGGAGGAGGAGGAGGTTCGTCAGCAGGAGCAGTTCCACAAACACCTGCGCCACAAATGATGTCAGGAGCATTTGATATCTCAGGAGGAGTAGCACCTGAACCTGTTCAAGCATTTGTATTAACTGATTCTATGACAAACAGTCAAAACCAATTAGCCAATATAAGAAGAAGGGCTACAATATAAATCAAATAAACTAACTTAATTTCTATTATATAAAAAAGACTTTACTATGCCTTGCGAAAAATGTGAAAACGGAAAATACAAATGGGGAAAGACAGGAAGCTGTACTTACGACTCAGTTGCTGAATGTGAAGAAGCCAATAAAGACTATTACAAAAAGACTACTTCTATTGTTGAGCTAATAATTGCAGACGATTCACAAGAGTTGGCAATTGACGCTATCAGTTTAGTTACAAGTCCTGCAATAGAGCAAGACTTTGTGTTCTTTGGTAAAGAGAAAAACAACTTGACTTTTGCTAAAGTAGATGAAGAAAAAAGAATGTTAGTTAGTCCTGCTTTAATTCCTAATAAAAATATATTTAGACACAATCCTAATACGCAAGAGGATTACTATGTTTACTTTTCAAAAGAAACAGTTCGTAAGGCTTCTGAGTTGTATTTAAAACATAACAACCATCACAAAGCTACATACCAACATCAAGACAGAGTTTCAGGCGTTCTAACAGTTGAATCTTGGATTAAGGAAGGTGATATGGATAAGTCTAAGTTATACGGCTACGACTTACCTAACGGCACTTGGTTCGTGAAAATGAAGATAGAGAATGACGAGCTTTGGAATAAGATTAAAGATGGTGAGCTTAAAGGATTAAGTATTGAAGGCTACTTTACGGACAAGATGGAATCTATGTCAGACGTACAACCAACTAATGAAGAAATACTTAAAGCTCTTAATGAAATTATCAGAAAATCAAACAAGTAACTAAACTTTCTATTATATATAGAACCTAAAAATTAAACTATGGATTTAAAGAATCAAATATTAGTAGCACTTGGACTTGACAAAGAAACAGAAGTTTCTCTTGCTTGGCAAGCAAAATCAGAAGACGGAACTATTTTCGTTTCAACTGCTGAAGAATTAGAAGCAGGAGTGGACATAAGCGTTCTTACTGAAGATGGAACTACAATTTTATTACCTGTTGGAACTTACAAGACTGATACAGGAGTATCTTTCAGAGTTGAGGAAGAAGGTATTGTTTCAGAAGTTATGGAAAGCGAAACTGAAGAAGAAGTTACTGAAGAAGTAGTTGAAGAAGAAATGGCTGAAGAAGAAGAAGAAAAAAAGTATGCAGATGTAGCAGATTGGGAGGGGATGGAAAAAAGAATCCAAAACTTAGAAGATGCTGTAGCTGACCTTAAAAGGGATAAAGATGGAGGAGATGATGAGGTTGAAGAAATGGCTGAAGAAGTAACAGAGCCTTCTACTAATCCTAAAACTATAACTACAAAAGAAGTAGTTGAATTTTCAGTAGAAGATTTAAAAGCTGAAAATGAATTATTAAAAGCAGAGTTAGCAGCACAACCTGCTTCAGCACCTTTAGATACAAACAAATTTAGTTCAGAGAAAAAAGCTGTAACTAAATTAGACTATTCAAAAATGAGTAAGAACGAGAAGTTTTTACATAACTTATATAAATAATAATTAAAACAAACAAACAAAATGGCGTTTACTACAACATCAAACTTTTCGGGCAAGGCAGCTGGTTTCTACATCAGTGCAGCTCTAAAACAGGCAGTATCACTTGACTATTTAACTTCAATAGAAAATATCAAGTTCAAATCTAACATCCAAAGAATGGATGCAACAGTTTCACCTATTGCAGCAGCAACGTGTGATTTCACAGGAGCAGGAACTCTTGCTTTAACTGAGAAGGTATTAGAACCAGCGAATCTTCAAATCAACCTTGACTTATGCAAGGCTACGCTTTTAGATTCTTGGGAAGCGTTACAAATGAGAGCAGGCGCAGGCGCACCACCTCCAGCATCTTTTGATGACTATGTAATCTCTTATATGGGAGATATTATCGGACAAGCTACTGAAAATTCAATTTGGGCAGGTGTTGCTAATGCAGGTGGCGACTTTATTGGTTTCACAGGAGCAGGAGCAGCAGGATGGTTAAGAAATGGAAAGGACGCAACAGTTAATCAAGTAGTATTAACAGGTGGTGCTGGTGTAGCTCCAGTAGTTGGAACTATTATTGCTGATATTCAAGCAGGATTAAATGCAGTACCAGCAGCTGTTATTGGTAAAGAAGATTTATATATCTATTTAAACCAAAAGAACTACCAATTATACATCCAAGCAATTTCAGCTTTAGGTTACTTAAATGCTTACAATATGCAAGGTGAGTACGTACCAATGTTTAACGGAATTAAAGTAGCTGTTTGTAATGGATTACAAAATGCTGCAATCGTTATAGCTGAGAAGTCAAATATGTTCTTTGGAACTGACCTTTTAAGTGATGCTACACGTATTAACTTGCTAGATATGGCTGCTTTGGACGGTTCAGATAATATGAGAATGGTAGCTCGTTACAGCGCAGGAACACAAACAGGAGTTGGTGCTGATATCGTACTTGTATCATAATAAATAAATAATACGGAAGTGAGGGGGTAAAACCCTTCACTCCCTTAACCTAAAAAAAACAATAAAATGGCTTGTATAGCACTTACACGCGGGAGAGGACTCGACTGCAATAGAATTTCAGGTGGGGTAAAGAAAGTATTCTTTTCTGTATTTGATGAAGATGTTTCTTATACTTATGATGCAACACATCCTTTAGAAATTGACGCAATTGATTGGAACGCTACTACTATTTATGAATATGTTATGCCGCTTGGTGTAGCTAGTGTTACTGATACAATTACAGGTAGTAGAGAAAACGGAACTATTTTTTACACTCCAACAGTAAATATTATCTTAAATCGTCTTTCTAAAGAAGACCAAAACGAAATAAAATTATTGGGAGCTACAAAAGTAAGGATTTTTGCAGAATTGAATGAACAATTAACTAACGGACATAATGTATTTATTGCATTGGGAATGTCAAACGGAATGGAACTTAATGCAGGTACTATGGATAGTGGTGCTGCATTCGGTGACCGTAACGGATACACTCTTACCTTTGACGGATTAGAGCCTATTCCTTTTGCTTTCTTAGAAGATTATACTACAACACCTTGGGACCAAACTGGATTTATCAATGAAGCAGCAACTTTCCCAACTACAGGAGCTTAATCTTAATTAGTATTCTTTTATATATTCTAGAGAGGGTAGCTTAACGGTTACCCTTTTTTTACACTTAGTGAGGGTGGAACGGCTTGACCGTTTATAGAGAAATCTAGCGTTCACTATGGGATTAAGGCTACTTAGGTAGTCTTTTTCCTTTATTAACCAAACAGAAACAGACTTTTTCTATTATATAGTATGATACAAGCAATTACTGAAACAGGATTTGACCCTGACATTTGTACTGAAGATAATAGAATTGATACATCAGTAGCTTCTACACAGATTAGGTTCTTAGTAAAGTTTATCAATGACCTTGATGGTTCTATTGTTTATTGTTACCCTCAACTGACTTTAGGTATTTTACCAAGATATACAAAAATGAACTTTACTTACAATATAAATCCGAATCTTTATAGTGGTACTATAAAACTTTTACCCGCAGGACATTGGAAATATGAAGTTTATGAGGTTAGTTGGATAGGAACGGTTGTAGTGGCTTTAAATACAGCTCCTGCTACTGAAACAGATATTTTGCCTGTAGCCTTTACAAATGGAGTAGTTCAAGGAATAGTTACGAAAGGAATACTTAACTTAACAGAAAAATCAGGAACAGAGCAAGTGCAATACACACAGCATTCAGAACCTTCAGGTACTAATACAATTTATTACGGACAATAAAAAATTAAAATGGATAAAATAATTTCAGTCGATTTAAGCACAAGTACAGCACCTTTAGTACAAGAAGTAAGAGGAAAAGATTACATTGAGTACGGCGACGCTAATGGCGAATGGAGAAACCTTTACCCACAGTTTTTAATTGACCTTTACTATTCAAGTTCTATAACGGCTGCAATCGTGAACGCTACTAGCGAAATGATAAGTGCTGAGGACTTAGTCATAACAGATGAAGACGATAGAGATGAAGAAGCAAGAGTAAAGCTTCAAAACTTTATGAATAATGCTAATGGTAACGAAACACTTCACGAGGTATTAAAAAAGGTAGCATTTGACTTTAAACTTCAGGGAGCATTTGCGCTTAATATTGTATGGTCAAAAGACAGAACACAAATCGCTGAAGTCTATCACATACCAGTTGAAAAAATTAGATGTGAACGTCCTGATGAATTTGGAAAAACAAACGCTTATTATGTTTCAGGAGATTGGGCAAATACAAGAATGAACAAGCCTTATAGAGTTCCTGCTTTTAATGTAAACGATAGAACTTCACCTAATCAAATACTTTACACAGGGCTTTACAGTCCTAATATGAATTCTTACTATACGGCTGATTACATCTCTTGTAATAACTGGGCGTTAATAGATTCTAAAGTGTCTGAATATCATTTACAAAACGTAAGTAATTCATTCTCAGGAAGTTATATGATATCCTTCGCAAATGGAATTCCACTGGCTGAAGAACGTAGACAGATAGAACAAAGTATTACTGATAAATTCACAGGGACTAATGCAGGTAAATTTGTGCTTACTTTCTCAGACGATAAGACTAGAGTTCCTGAAATAACTCCAATTAGTCCTTCAGATTTAGACAAGCAGTATTTAGCACTCCAAGAACTACTTACTAGCAACGTCCTGTCAGGTCATAGAATTACAAGCAAAACTTTAATGGGCTTGGATAGTGCTAATGGGTTCTCAAGCAATGCAGACGAGCTTTTAAACGCTTCTAATTTTTACTTAAATACTGTAGTAATGCCGTTCCAAGGGCACATCTTAAAAGTATTGCACAAGATATTCCAAGTAAACAATATGGATATGCCTGTTCAGTTTGTACAGCTTAAACCAATTACAATACAATTTGACTCTAAGACTATCAGAGAAGTAATGACGCAAGATGAAATTAGAGAAGAAATTGGATTAGCACCTTTAGATGTTGAAGAAGAAACTCTAGACTTTGCAAAAGTTGGAATGATAGACGGAAAGCCTGTTTTTGATACTATAGAAGAAGCCTTAGCGAGTTCTAAGACTTTAGGGTGTGAAGGGTACCATACGCACGAATATGAAGGTAAGACGGTTTATATGGCTTGCGAAGGACATCAAGAAGCTACTGAGCTTTCAAAGTTCATTGAAGAATTTGGAGAAGATATTCCTAAAGGATATGAAATTTTAAGTGAAGAAGAAGCAGAAGGAGAAATAGAGGACTTTGACTTTGAATCGGAATTACATTCTAAATATTACGAATTTGCTAGTACTGGTTCAGCTTATCCAAACAGAAAGTCAGGGCAAGACCAAAAGAGTAAACAAACAGATTATGAAGATGACATATACAGGGTGCGTTACAGATATACAGGAAGTTTAACAGGGGAAAGAGATTTCTGTAAAAAAATGACAAGCTCAAATAAAATATATCGTAAAGAAGATATTATTGCTATGGGTAGAAAGGCAGTAAATCCAGGATGGGGCAAGGGTGGTGCTAATACTTACAGCATTTGGAAATGGAAAGGAGGCGCACTGTGTGAACATAAATGGTTTAGAATCATACTAGTACAAGAAGGCAAAAGACCTAAAAATTCAGATAAAATAATAACATCAACAGAAGCAAAAAGCAGAGGGGTTAAACTTCCTAGAAATGCCAAAGAGGTATCAGTTGCTCCTCACGATATGCCAAATCACGGATTTGTAAATCCTGAGTTAATCGCTAAATATAAAAATGTATAACTATGAGCTATGTACTATTCATATCAGAAGCGAAGCTAAAGGATAGCACCGCAATCAATCTTAACGTAGACGTGGACATCTTACTTCCATTCGTACGTGAAGCACAGAAAATCTATGTTGAAACAGCTTTAGGCACAGACCTTAACAACAAATTGAAAGATTTAATTGTAGCAGGAACAGTAGGTAATGTAGGTAATGAAGCCTATAAGACTTTACTAGATGACTACATAGGCGATATGTTACCCTCATATTCTCTGTACCACGCTTTTAATTACCTTAGGCACAAAGTAGAGAATGGAAACATCTATTCTAAAACCTCCGAAACCGGAAATGCCTTAAGTACGGAAGAAGCTCAAAGCTTTAGGGAAGAAATTTTAAATACGGGTAGCTACTATCGTGAAAGGCTAATAGATTACATCCGTAATAATACTGCAAGTTTTCCTGAATACTCTACAAATACGGGTGCTGACGTCAATCCGTCAATTGAAAATTATTACTCGAATATGAACCTTGAAAGACCAAGACAAGGAACTAAACTTACTTTGAGAAACTTTCTAAATGCTTCTGATTAAATGAAAAAAAATTACAAGACAAAACCAATTAACATAACAAAATTAAAGACATACTTAAAAGATGCCAATAAAACAGATAGCAAAGGAAACAATAGAAGTAGTGGGAGTGAACGCAACAATACTAAGCGTAACGACCTTCACAAATATTGAGGTAGCTTTAAAGATAATCTTATTATTAGTTTCTATAATTTATACAATAGACAAGTGGTGGTTTCACAAAAAGAATAGATGATGCCTAAGAAAAGAAAACTAAACAGCTTGAATCCTAAGTACATAACTAAAATTACAGAAGATGTTAAAGTGCATAAAGTTTTTATTAAAGAAGTTAAAGGCGTTAAAATCTATGCCACCTACTCAATCTAATTTGACTTCGATCAATCTTCTTCTTATTAGAGATACATTCTCAGATAAGTCTACACTAGGTGAGCTTTTTATAAATGGTGAAAGATTTTGTGATACATTAGAAAACCCTTGGATAAATAACAAAAAGAATGTAAGTTGTATTCCAAGAGGTGAATACAAAGTAAGACTTAGACTAGCAAGAGAATCAGCAACAAGGGATTATTTACATTTGCTTGTGCAAGATGTAGAAAATAGAAGTTATATCTTATTTCACAGAGGAAATTACCCTAAAGATACAAGCGGCTGCATACTAGTAGGCTTAGGAAGTGAACAGGACGTTGTTTATAACTCAACCTTAGCTATGGACTTAGTTATGAAAGAAATACTTAATTTAGGCGGCGAAAACATTAACTTAATAATCAAAAATAAATAATTATGAAAAAGTTTTTTCAAAAGTACCTTATCGGACAGATGTTGAAGTCTAAGAAATTTTGGTACGCAATCAGTTCAGTAGTAGTTCCTGCTCTTGTAACTTATTTAGGAGTGGATGAAAATACTGCAACAGAATTGTATCACGCTATCCTCGTACTTATCGTTGGACAAGGAATTGCTGACGTTGCTAAAAAGTAACAGATACAGATTAAAACCTCACGAGGTAGCTGCTTTACAGAAGCTGAGGGAATCAGAAACTAGGAACGTCTTAGTTATTGGTGACCTACACGAACCCTTCTGTCTTGATAGCTACCTTGATTGGTGTTTAAAACAATACGATACCTTTAATTGTACAGAGGTCATCTTTATAGGTGATGTAATAGACAATCACTATTCAAGCTACCACGAAACCTCTGCGGATGGAATGGGTGGCTTAGAGGAGCTAGAATTAGCTATTAAGCGTATTGCACGTTGGCGTGATGCTTTCCCTAAAGCAACTGTACTTATTGGAAACCACGATAGACTGATAATGCGTAAGGCTCAGACTTCAGCAATCCCTTCTAAATGGATTAAGTCTTATAAAGAAGTATTAGAAACTCCTGATTGGAACTTTGTAGAACGCTACACTTTAGATGACGTTCAATATATACACGGAGAAGGAGGTACTGCTTCAACTAAGTGTAGAGCTGATATGATGAACACAGTACAAGGACATTTACATACTCAATGTTATGTTCAGAATTTTGTAGGACAGAACTTCAGAATCTTTGGTGTTCAGGTTGGTTGTGGAATTGACCACGAAAGTTACGCAATGGCTTATGCTAAATACGGCAAGAAACCTGCTGTCGGCTGTGTAGTTGTGCTAAATAACGGTAAAACTCCCATCAATTTGTTAATGCCTTTGTAGGTTTTAACCCCTTTTTATACCCTTTTTCAATCTTTCTTTAAATTTATTTTAGTATCATTTACTAGATAAGGAATAACTATTTTTAACCTTTTCTGTTAAAAAGTTAGTTTAAAAGTCTGTTAATTAAATAAAAGGTTTATCTTTGCTTCATAATAATTAAAGAAATAAACAAAATGAAAAATTTAATCAAAACACTTTTAGGAATGGCAGGACTTTACGGCTGCTTATATTTACTGCTAGGTACTCTTACTTTAGTAGAACTTTTTTTAGGACTAAGATAATGAAATTCAAATTAAAAGACGCAAACACTAAGCAGGAAGCTATTATAAGCCTGCTAGATGTACAAACCAATAAGCCTGAGCTATTGCCTAACAATACAGCATTAACTGAGGACGGACTTAATCTATTGCCTTTTCAATTGGTTAGAGATTTATATGTAAAAGTAAAAGATACTTATTACAATTCACTTGACTTTAATAATAAATTTTAATATGACAATACAAGACGCAGAATACCTAGAATTTTCTAGTTATGTAGATTATAACAAGCCTTGCTACTCAAAGTTTATGGGTTACCAATTAGACAACAAAAAAGTCTTAGCTGAAGAATGGTTGCTAAAACCTCAGTTCAGTCCTGTAAGCTTGAAAAATTATGATAGAAAATCAGGACATTTCAATAATGACTTAGTAAAAAACAGCAGGTCGTTAATAGTAATAGGAACAGAACTTCAGGTGTACAGAAAGTTTGAAGAAATGCTAAAGACTTACGGTTGGCAACAAAAGGACTCTTGGAATGTTGAGTTAAAGCCTGAGCATTTAAAACACTATAAAGAAAACAATAATTCACCAACACTAATAAATTTAATATAATGCCAATACAAATGCCAATAGAAATTAAAGATGAACTAATAGACAAAAGAATGAATGATATAAATACATTCCAAGCACACGAAAATGAAATCTATTTACGAGGTACAGATGAATATGGAAATGACTTTCAAATCTGTTTTGATTCTTACAACTTCTTAGAATGGATAGACTCAGAA
>Ga0209337_1001067_pt1 | contig 21266 bp, 26 predicted proteins | sample LinPmetageLP53_FD_184044 | JGI IMG/M metagenome (GOLD analysis project Ga0209337, IMG submission 184044) | Marine viral communities from the Pacific Ocean - LP-53 (SPAdes) (version 2) | ecosystem: Environmental > Aquatic > Marine > Oceanic | place: Pacific Ocean | collected 2010-02-08 | reverse complement strand
GGCCGGCGTGCGGTCCTCGCTCGGGTCCTGGCGTCGCGACGGGTGGCTGTCGGGCTACGCCGTCCGGGTTGCCTCCGTGGGGCGCGGGCGGTAGGGTTGCAGTCCTAGGGGGTGTTCTGGTGCGACAGAGTCTGAGCGAGGGCGCCGCTACAGCGCTCAGCACGTCCTACGCCGTGATCGCGGTGCCTCAAGTGCCGAACAAGATCCAGTTAGGCGCTATCTTCGGCAAGATCGACACGATCGCCAGTAGCGCCGCGGCGATCACGTATTACCTCGCGGCGGACGCAGCCGGGGACCACGCGGTGTCGGCTGAGTCGACGGTTACGATTGTGACCGGGAAAACGACAGCGACAGACGGCGGATTTGCTGAGGCGATCGACGTTCCGTGGTCGGCTCCGTCGTGGGGCACGGCGGGCACCCTGTACGTCGTTGCAAAGACGAACACGGGCACCTGTAACCTTACCCCCGGGATCACGTGGCGGGGCAACTGATGGCTCTCATGTCGCGCCGATTGCTGCGAGGAACCGACGGCGCCCCGTGGGTATTGATCGCCGCTGTCGATCTGTCGGCCGCGGACGCTGCGGACTGGACAGGAAACGGGGATTTTGTAGCCGGCGGCGTCACCCACACTGTGAGCAACGGCGCGAAGTGTTCCACTCTAGGGCCGGACGGATCGACGGGCCTCAAGTTCGTGCAGACTTCGACGGGGGCGTATGCTAGCGGCACGTCCCCGACGGTGTCGATCGATCTGTCGGACTTTCCACAGATCGCGGACGGCGGGGAACTATTGATTGACGTTCGATATACGGCGGACAATACGCCCGGGAACAACGCCCGCCTGAGCGGCGCGATCTACGCCTCAAACACCCGGCTAGCCGCGTGCGGCCCTCGTTACCAGTCCGCCCCTGGACAGTGGGAATTCGGCGTATTCACTTCCGGCAACAAATTCAGCGACTACGGCACCGCCCTCGCGGACTCCACAGACGCCGTCATGACCTTTGCGGTCACAAGCAAGGGCCTGAGGTGGTGGGATCGTGGCGCGTGGCTGGGAGCTTACCCGGCCCCGCCGGCCCCGGCCGACATGGACGACGCCACCGGGGTAGATATCGGCTCCGGGGAGTCGGCGATCAATCCGCGACTCTCGGCCGCGAAATTTGAACTATCCACGATCCGCACTAGCTCTCAGACTCAGTTCACTGTTCACGGCTACCGGATTCAGTACAGGGGGCTCAGGTGAGCGCATATCTTAGGGTTAACGTGGGCAGTATTGCGGCGGTAATGTCGATCCTGTCGTCCCGAGCGTCCGAACTAGGCGCCACGAATAGGGACGCCCGCGTTGATCTGTACGATCATCCGGTCCTGACCTCCGCGGCCGTCGCGGCCCTTGAGGGCGGGTCACGGATCCCGACAGAGGCGGAGCGGGAGGCAATCCACGACGCAGGCGATCGTCTAGGCTGGGGAATCACTGACGCCCTCTTGGCGGGCCTTGAGGCGTCCGCGTGAGCTGGCTATCCGCCCTCAGGGCTATCCGCCCCCGCCGCCCGGCGGCTATCGCGGACCGTGCACGCACGGAGCGCCCGCCGTCGCCCGCTATGCTGTCGGCCGGGCCTACACGGTGGTCCTTGCTTGAGCGGTTCGGGGCGGTCTCACCCGATCGGCCCGTGTATGATTTCGGGCTAGCAATGGCGGCCCCTGGGTACTTCCCCTGGCTCCGTGTCGGGGTGGAGCGGGCGGCCGTCAATCTGTCAGGACTGCCCCTCAGGCGGGCCGATACGGGTGAGGTCTTCACCGGTGCCGACAGCCGCGATCGCCTTATGTGGTGGGTGTCCTACCACTTGACTGAGGAGGTCTGGGCCCTGGATCGGCGGTTCCTTCACCCGTCGCGGGGATGCGTCAGGGGCGGCACCGCATACGGTTACAAAACCGACGACGGCGACGAAATAGCCGCTGAGGTTGCGTGGCATAGGGGCCTCACGTTCACTTCCGGCCCGAACCACCGCGGCACCTCGGCGGTTAAGTCCCTGCAGAGCGTGCTTAACACTGAGTACAACGTCGATCGGCACTCCGCGCGGGCCGCTAAGCGTGGACAGGTCTCAGCTCTACTGACGCCGGCCTCAGACTCCGTGACGCTCGGACCCGAACTGAGGGAGGATATCGAGTCCGATTGGCAGGCACGGCGCGAGGAGGGGATCGATCTGTACGTCCTCCCGCAAGAGATGAAGATCACGCCTATGGAACTGAGCGCCCGGGATCAGGAGTTTTCCAGCGTCGTACAGCGGGCACAGTCGGCGGCCCTTGCGACTATGGGGGTGCCTCCGACTATGGCGGGCCTCCCCGGGGCCAACTACGGCACCGCCCGCGAGGAATCGCGCGGGTTCTGGCTACGGGCGATCAACCTCTGCGGAGGCATTGATCCGACGTCCGGAATGAATGGATTCCTCAGCCAAGTCTACGGCGTGCCGCTCGTCCACGATTTCGCCGCCGTGCCTGCACTGCGGAGCACTTACGCGGATATGGCGAGGACGGCTCAGGTATTCGTCCAGCTCGGGATCCCGGCGTCGGACGCACTACAGGCGGCCGGTCTCCCGCCGTCCGTGGCGAGACTGGCCACGGGAGACACTCAGGGGCCCGCGGGGCGCCCCCGGGAGCCGTCAACGGCTGACGAACCACGGGAGCGGCTAGCGGCCGTCCTGAGGGCATCTGCGACCCGACACGGGAGCGGGACTGTCGACCTAGACCGGGAGGCCGTGATCCTAGCCGGAGCCCTCGCGGACGCGGGAGAGGATCCGGCAGCGGCCGCGGATATCGTGCGGGATCAGGCGGCGGCGGCGGCCCTCGCGGACGATCCGACGTTGATCGGGGCGTTCCGTCCGGCGTGGGTCCTTTCCCGGTGCCGGTGACGGACTTCCCGAAAAAGGGAGACGACCGTAAGATATCCCTGAGGAATAGCCGATTCAGGACGTTTGATTCGGATTTCGCGGAGATGGTCCGAACCGAGCACCCTGAGATCTGGCGGCTAGGCGGGAACATAGAAGGCAATGCGCAATACCGCCGCCTGAGGCCCGTGGTCGCGAATCGCGGAGTCCCTGACACCGACACCCAGATCGCCGCCGTGCGTAAGCGGGAGGCGTGGGCCGCCCGGCACCGGGGCGACTTTCGGATCGCCGGAGTGGTCGCTCAGATCAAGTGGTTTGTAGTCGGTGATCGGGGCGTTGCGCATATGAAAAAGACGATCCGGGATCGCATTGCACGCAAGCGCCGCACGGCGTCCGGATTGCGCGCCGCTGTCGGGTCGCTTGATACCGGGGCGTCCTTACGGTATGCATTAGCCATGCAACACCGATCCCCATTCCTCAGGCTCGATGACGGCACATTTGCCGCGTCGGATTGCGTAACCATAGCCGACGACGCCCAGCGCACCGACGGTGACGCCTCAGAGATTGAGGTGATCGCGTCCACGGAGCGAATGGCCACCGACGGCGATATGATCGAGGTCGACACGTGGCGCACTCGCGCCTTTGGTCGGATGCTTGGATCCGGGGGTCCGGTCCTCCAGTCGCACGACCCTAACCGCGTGATCGGCGTCGCTCACAGGACGCAGATCGACACGGACGCGCGGGCCCTTCGTGCATGGTACCGGCACCGCACCGACGACGCCCCGCACGCTCTAGAGGCCCGCCGCCTCCGCGAGTCGGGGATCCGTATGCCAGTCTCGGTCCGCTGGATCCCGGGTGAGGTCGTCCGCGCGGACAAACTACCCAAGGACCACCGCCTGTACCTGGACAAGCCGATCAAACTCAAGCGGTTTGGCGCTGAGTTCGAGTACATGCCTCAGGTCCACAGATACGCGGTCCTCCGTGAGATCTCTGAGACTCCAATCCCGGCCGACTCCGGCGCGCTAGCTGTCCGAGCCGTCGGCGGTCGGCTCGGGATTCCGGGGGACGCTTCCGACTTGACCGCCACTGTCAGAGACGCCGTGATCGATTTGATCGAGAGGGGCGACAGTGAATTGATCGGGGCATTGAACCCGGTTTTGCTTCGTGCGCTGAGCGTCCTTGAGGCGTCCCGGCCCGTACCGTCAATCCATGAGAGCGCGTGGGGATTCCACGCAAAGAATAGGAGCTGAGATGCCTGGCGATATTGTCGATCCAAGTAGCTACACAGAAGGGCTCAGGACGGCCGCCGGCCGCTCCGCGGAGGCCCTCACAGACGCCGTGATCTCCGAGGTCGGAACGATCAAAGCCGCGATCGCACGCGGTGAGGCGTCCCGCGACGGCATGGACCGCGCGATCGCTGAGATCAAGGGCCTAGCTAACGCCGCAAAGTCCGCAGCGATCGAGGCTAAGCAGCGCGCGATCCCGGCTGGTGATGAGGCGGACGCCGTGCGCGCCTATCTCCCGCCCGGCGTGGATGACCTCGAGGGCCGCTGTCGGGACATTGGGACCGGCACCGTGTCCACTGACGCGCCGTATTTGCGCGTTGGAGACTCCACCCCGATCCGTATGGTCGGCGGCTACGATGCCCACGGCGACTGGCAAGAGGGATACCTTACGGACCCCGCGCCCCGCTCCGAAGGTCAGCACCGAGCACAGACCCTCGCGGCCGATCTGGCACTGGTGAGCGCCATGCGCGCGGCCGGCTGTCGTCGTGCGAACGGTGGCAAGACCCGCCGCCGGTTCATGCGTCACCTGAGCAGCCTCCCGCACTTCTCGCGTATGTTTGCCGACAACGCCGGAGAGGGCGCCGAGTGGCAACCCGACGTTCAGGGTACCCGCTTGCTTGTCTACATGCAGCTCGCGCGCCCCGTGGCCGGTTTGTTTCGCACTGTCGCCGCTACGGACGGGATGACGAATCCCTTCCTTACTTCCGGCCTTCAGCCCTACTCAGTGGGCACGCCGGCGGCTGGCGACCTTGACCCCGCGAACCTCAAGGCAAGCCAGATCGGAACGTCTGAGATCAGCTACAACGTCCACACGCTAGCCGTTACGACGATGGCAAACCGGGACGCCTCTGAGGATTCGATCGTCGCGTTTGCTCCGACGATGCGGGCCGCACTCGCTCAGGCACTGCTGGACGCCCGCGAGGACGCGATCCTGAATGGCGACAACGCAGCAAGCCACGGCGACACCGGGATCGATAGTTGGAGTGCAGGCGGCCGCTGGACTCCCGGATCCGCCGCTGATCACCGGAAAATGTTCCTCGGCCTCCGACACCGCGCGCTTGACGACAGCTCAACCGCCGATTTTGACGACGGCAACGTGAGCACCGATTTTATCAAACTCCACGGCAGGCTGACGAAGGGCTACAGCCGCGGGAACCTCGCGGCGATCACTAGCCTTGAGGCCCTGATCTACCACTTCCTCGTGGATTCCAACTTCTTGACCATGGACAAGATGGGGCCTCAGGCTACCCTCCTGACGGGTCAGGTTGGCTCAGTCGCGGGTGTTCCGCTGGTGATCTCTGAGTTCATGTCGGCCGAAATGACCCCGGCAGGCATCTACGACAACAGCACAAAGACTCAGACGGGTCTCGTGCTGGTCGACACCTCGCGCGTTGTCCGCCCCGTCCGCCGTGAAGCACGGACTGAGACGGAAGTGGAAGCCAAGAAGCACGTGGTCCACATCACAGCGACGGATCGGGAGGGGCTGACGTTCGAGTGTCAGTCCTCTGAGAAGCCGGTCGCATACGCGATCGATATCGCCTCATCCACCTGATACGCACGGATCAACCATGATTACCACATATCTTACCCACTACATCCCAGCCGTTACGGCGTCTGACGATCGGTTTCTTCCGGTCCCGGCGGATTCGTCCCCTTACGAGGTCGTTTCCGCGGTGTTCCTGCCGTGGGCCGTCGTGGCGGCTAACGACACGAACAAGTGGGCCGTCGATCTCAAGGCGACGGACGGAGAGGCCGGATCGGCCGGTTCATCTATGGGTGGCTTTACGACCGCCGCCACGGGCGGTACCGCCCTGGCCGTGAATGACAAGGTCGCGATCACGGTGTCGGCCGCGAATGCACAGATCCCGGCGGGCGGTTCGATCTTGATCGATATCGACGAGACCGGCACGGCGGACGCTCTAGAGGGCGTCCTCACGATCGGTATTCGCAAGCTTCCACCCGCGTGATCTAGGGGGTCCGAATGTCGCTAATCTCACCGGCTGACGTTCGGGCCCACCGTCAGGGCTACACGTCCGATGCGGACGACGCGATCCTCAGAGCGATCGGGGTCGCGGAGGCCCAGATCGCCAAGTGGCTCGGGTGGACTCCCCTGGATGGCGGATCGGTTCCGTCGATGGCGGCGGCTACCCGGACGCTACTGCTCAGCGGCCCTATGCGTCGCTATCCGTCTACGCTTCAGCTTCCGGTTTACCCGGTCGTCTCCACCACGTCCGTGGTGCATTGGAGCGGGGCGGCCTACTCGGACACGGTGCCGGCGTCCGACTACACCACGATCCCTATGCAGGGCCGGATCCGGCTGAATCTCGACGCGACCACGACCTGGCAAATCGGGGACCGGCGGATCCGTGTCGTCGCTGTCGCCGGGTGGACGCCCGACACGATCCCGGACGACCTAGCAGACGGGATCGCCCGTCTCGCGGCCCACGTGATGACTGTAGGCCGCGGGAGTCGTGCTGAGTCCGCGTCCCGTGGCGGGTCTACCGTGACGTATCGGCCGATCAAGATCCCGGCGGACGTGCGACAGCTGATCGCCGGATACCGTCTTCCGGTCGCTCTGGGGTTCGGCGTTCGGGCCTTGTCGGGGGTCTAGTGTCGATCCGTGGCGACGATTTCGGGGCGTACCTGCGAGACATCACGTTTGGTATGACCGGCCGAGCCCGTGAGGTGATGCGTAAGGCAGCATTCACGGCGGCCGAGATCGCCCGCCAGAACGCGCCCGTCAGAACCGGAGGGCTAGCCCGCACGATCCGAGCGCGCGCCCTCAGAGAGCGAGGGGCCGCCGGGTTCAGTTTAGTCGTGGGGCACCCGGCCGGGGCGATCCTCGAGTACGGCGGCACGATCCGACCCAAGAGCGTGCAATTCCTAGCCGTGCCCCTCCGTGGTCAGACCTCCTGGCCGCGCCACGTGGGGCGCCATATCGTGATCCGGGCGCGGTCCGGCCGGCTGTTCCTATTCGACCGCCGCCCACGAGACGGCGGGGCGCCACAGTACGAACTGAGGCGACGGGTGGACATTACGGCGCGGCCGTACGTGGCCCCTGCGGTCCGGCGGGTCCGCGCTGAGATCATTCGGGACCTGCCGCTGTCGGTGATCAAGGCGTAATAGACGGCGGCCGGCTTGACCGTCCGAGCCGGGACGCGCTACGGTGCGTCATGTCCTCACCCGTTCAACCGACAGCCGAGACCGTGATCGATCGATTTGGTCGACTTGTGGCGACAGTGGCGGGGCTACAGTGGGTCGATAATCCCGAGGTGTCCAGTCTGGACGAGGTGCCGCCGGGGACTCTGCTGCTAATCGCGGACACGCTAGCGACTGAGCACGAATTCATCACCAACCGGCTGATCCTGTCGCTCGATTGCGTTTTACAGGTAGCCGGGGGCCGGTCCGCCGCGCGTGCCGCCGTCCACCGTCTGAGCAATACGATCCGCGAGGATCGGAGCCTATCCGGGCACGTCCGGGACGTGGTGATCACAAACTCGCGGGCGTCCGCTGTACACCCGGATCCGGATATGGGAGTGGCCGATCTGCTAATTCAGATCCGTTATGAGGGATTGGGGGCATAATGGCACGACGGATCGCCGGCTGGTATGACGACGCATGGACCACGCGGTACGCCGTGTCCGTGCCTCACACGCTGTCTACGTCGGCTAATGACGTGTCGATCGTGATCCCGAAGTCTCATCCGATCTGGGCAATCCTGGCGGCTGAGGGGGATCTTAATTCGATCCGCGTAACCGACGGCGACGGATACACGGCCCTCACGTTCGAGTTGACAGACGCCGCCCTGAGCGGGGCATTTTCGACAGCGAATAAAGACGGCGGGATCAAGGTCGACAACGCCGGATTCATCACCGGAACGGCGGTCAAACTGCTCTGGGTCTACGCGGGCAACCCGTCCGCCACGTCCGGGGCCGGGTCCGTCACTCTGTCCTCAGCCAAGGTCGGCCACCTGTACCAGCAGACGCCCCCGCGGACCGGCGACACGATCCGAGCGGCACCGACACCGCCCGGGGAGACGGTGGCGACTCCAGACGTGCCTAAGAGGTCCGGGGAGTCGCGCCGCGTGTGGGTCGGGCTGAATGGCATTCTCAGCGGCCGGGCGTATCCTGTCGAGGGGGCCCCGGGCCTTGAGTCCGTGTGGGGCGTCGCCACGTCGTCCACCACAGGCGGAGGGGCGGCCGCCGTCCACGACAGCGCAAAGACCCGATTCGTGGAAGATGCCGACGGCGTGTTTTACGCGTCGGTGTTCACTCAGTCCGGGTCGAGCGGGACGGACTACACCTATATCCTGACGACGACGACCGGATCGGACATGTCCGACACGAATAACACCGATCAGACCCTTCAAACCGTGTTCCGATTGCGCGTCCTAGACGCGGACGAGAGCTGACCTATGCCCCGACTAAGCAAGGGATCGATCCTCGGCTACGCTAGCGATTCCGGGAGTTGGGGAAGTTACACCGCCCCCGCCGCGTGGCTTCCTCCGCTGTCGTTCACGCCTATTGAATCGCGACCGTCGGCAGACGTGCCGACTATGGGCAGACGGGGCGCGGCTGGTTTGTTTGTCGAGGAACACACGCGGGAACAGATCATCTTTGCCGGCCGGGTAGAGCATCACATGCACTACCAGGCGGGCGGGATGCACTTCCTGCTCTTGCACGGACTCGGCGCCGTCGCCTCCGCGGGTAGCAATCCGACCGTGCACACCTACACGCTAGGGGATGCGCCCACACTCGGTCTCAGCGTCACGATCAACCGTGGTGAAGCGGTCTCTGAGACGGCGGCCGGCGGCCGGGTGACGGGGTTCGAGATTCGCCACGCGAACGGCACCGACGGTGACGGCCTAATGATGGTCGGGCTAGACGCGATCTGGAAAAAGTCTGGAGCGGGCGAAGAATCTTTAGTTGTGCCCACCTATACGCCGATCACGCGAAAGGCCCTCGCGTCGCAGATGACCGGATTTACCTGGAACTCAGCCGACCGTAAGGCGTTTCTCCTTGACTACACGATCACGGGGGACCGTCAGACCCGCCGGGCCCCCGCATTCGGCGACAAGTCGACACAAGAGCCGATCCAGACGGGGCCGCATATGGTCACACTGTCCGCGCGATTCCGCCGCGAGGACGGATCTTTGTACGCCGGCCTCAGGGCGGGCACTCAGGGGGACCTTGTGATCGCGTACTCCGGCACGAATACGGACGCCCTGACGATCACGCTCCGAAATGCGATTGTTGAAAGCGTGGTACCCGAGCACTCCGCGAGCACAAACGAAGTGATCGAGACGGTCACATTTAAAGTATTCGGGGACGCCTCCGACAGCCCCCTAACGATCGCCGTATCGAATGAGGCAAGCGACCCCGCGACGAATTAGCGCGGGGCGCGTTACGCTGTTTCTCCAATCCGGAGGACAGCACATGAGCACTGAGGCCCTATTCGCGCCCGCCGTCGCAATCGTTACCGCCCCGAGCGGGATCACGTGGCGAGTCAAGCGGCTGAGTATGCTCGACCTATCCGCGGAGGATCGGATCGCCGGCTTGCGGGAGCTGCTACCCCTGCAGGCTGAGGGGGCTGACGCGCTGTCGGGTGTCCAGGCGGCACGGGAGGCCCTGACGGCCGCTGAGGCGTCCGGGGACGCGCTGCAGATAGCGGCGGCCCGGGACGGCGTAGAAACGGCTCAGGCGAGTGCTGGCGAGCGTCTGAAGGCGGTGCTTGAGACCGTCACCCGTGACGCTGGGATTCTGTCGGGCCTGCTAGACCGTCGGGCCGTGCTCACGTGTGCCGCCGTCACGGGGTGCGCGGTCCTCGATGACCCGCCGGGGCCGGACGCGGATCCGGACTCGATTGAGTGGACGCCGTGCCGACTTGTCCGCGACAGGACCTCAGAGGACCGGACGGCTGAGCCGGCCCGCGCGTGGGTCGGCCGGTTCGATGGTGACCTAGATGCGATCTCCACCGCGACACAGTGGGAGGGCGCGGATCGGATCGCGTCCTTTCGCGGCGTCGGATCTGGGCACGGGGCTTGATCTCGTGGCGCGGCGCTATGGGTGCCGGCCGTCCGCCCTGGTCTGCATTCCACCCGAGGACCCGCGGGCCCTCGCTCTCGATCTCCGTGTAGCCGTGGCGGCGGCGGAGGCACTACACGCGGCGGGGGCAACCGTGTTTCCCGTCACCGTGGTATGACGGACCCAGGGGGCCGCCGTGGCGACAGTCTCTGAGACCATCCAGTATCTATTTACAGACGACGGCAGTCTTGAAAAGCTGAAAAAGCGCCTCAAGTCCTTGGGAAAGGAAAGCGACGACACCAAGGACGAGATCCGCGATCTCAAGGTCGAGATCGATCGGCTTGAGAAGGTCGAGAAGAGGGCCGCAAAAGCTACACGACAGCTACACGGGGCCGTCAGGGCAGCTGAGGCGGGCGGGCGGGCGTTCGGCGGTCGGATCGGCGAGATGGCCGGGATCGTCGGGGACTTTGAGCTGGTCGTCTCAGGCACAACGGCCGCGGTCGGGCCGGCTGGACTTCTGGGCGCCATGGCACTGCTGACCGCTGTCGCTGTCCCCCTGGGCGTCGTTCGGACGCTTGGCGCTCTGGTGGACCTTTCGCGGGCCGCTGTCGACGCCCGCGATACACTGGAGGATCTAGGTGGTATTACGCTCGTCTCCTCAGCCGGACTGGCGGCCGTTGACGATCTAGAGGACGCGATCGATAACCTCGATCGCCAGTTCAGCCGTCTAGTGGTTGAGTTGTCGCCTGCATTGATCTCCACCGTCGATCTGATAGCCGACGGCGTAAGCCGAATGGGGGACGGCGCTGAGCGATTCGCGGCCGCATTCTCAGGCGTGGACGCTGAGGCCCTTGCTGGGATGCTAGGATCCGCCGCTGGAACGTATGCGGGGGCCACTTTGGGACCCGTGGCGGCACGCACGATGGGATCGCTCGGCTCAGCCGCCGTGGGCGCTCTGGGGCTAGGCGGCCGGGGCCGGTCCGGTGTCGATGAGTTCGTCGGCCCGATTGACGAACCAGGCACGGCGCCCAACTCAGGGCAATCTGGGGGCGCCCCCCGGACCGGACCCAGAGGCAAAACGGACGAACAGATAGCCGCCGGGATTAAATTCACCCGTGGGCCTGAGTTCAAGTTCTTGACCGCCAACACACGGGCCCTTGAGGCTCTGGACCTCGCAAATGCGAAGCTCAGGGAGGAACTGCTAACGCTAGGCGACGAGATCACCGCCCTGGACCTCGAGGGCCTAGCCGCGAGTATGCCGACTCAGTCCGAGATTACTGAGGCGCTACTCACGGCCACGGGTGGTATGGATCAGTTCGCAGGGGAGGCCGGCGGCCGGAAGCTAGCACGGGAAGCGATCGGGCAACTTCTCGCCATGATCCCGGTGGTCGGCGGGTTTCTAGAGAACTCGATCGCGTTCCTATCCGATCTGCCTGCGTTCTTCGACGGCTTGATCCACGAGTTGACCACGTTGCCCGTCAAGATCGCCAACGGATTAGCGGAAGTGATCGCGACGGTGCCGGCTCAGTTGATCGAGTCACTACCTAAGATGATCGTCGGCCGTATGGAAGGAATGCTCAAGGGGCTGTTTAGTCCGACTATGATGATTGCGAATATCATTAACGCGATCGGGCGCCTTCCGAAGCAGATGCTAAAACAGCTGACCGGGCTTCCGGTGAAGTTGCTTAAGTTCTTGGACCCTGAGGGTAATGGCGTGTTTCGCGGCCCTAACGATCGATTCTTGGGGTTCCCCGGGACTGAGCCTGTCGACCGTACGCCCGTCGGGCGAGACGTGCGAAACTTGCCTGAGGCGGACATTCAGGCATCGTCGCGGGGCGGGTCGGCCGTGTTTATCGGTGGATGGTCTGAGGCCGTGGACGCATTGGACATTCAGCAGCGACAGCGGCGATCATTCGGCGGCGGTAACGTCGGGCCGTAGGGGGCACGGGTGGCTAACTCTAGATTCTATTACTACCCCGGGACGAATGCGACCGGGGCCACGCCGTTGCAGCCGGTTGACCTCGGACGCCGTGCGGCCGTCGTGGATGACCTCCCCGCCCCGATTGAATTCGCCGTGGGGAACATGGCCGGCGGAGAGGTCGTCCAGACGTGGGCCGTCGATCTACAGGTGACAATCACGGCTGAGGGCATCCCGGCCGGAGACAATCAACGCCAGCTTGCGTCAATGGTAAGCCACCTCAGGCGGGGCGGGATCATAGGGTTTGCCCTTGATCATTCAAAGTTCTGGTGTGCGACTCGGACCGGGGGGCTATCGCTTGCCGCCGGGTCGGATCTGTCGGGGGTCATTCTTAGCGGCCCGTATTGGCGGGCGTGGCAATCGTCGCCCACGCTCGGATCCGGGGACGAGGTAGCGATCGAGGGGTTCGAGGGCCGGCGGACGGTACAGGGTGTGTCCTCAGTCCCGGCGTATACCGACGTATACGCGAATATCGTTTTGGACGGCAACCTCCCCACGTCGCTAACGGATTTCATCGTCCGTGAGCGCTACAGCTACCCGGCCCTGAGGCTGACGCCGGACGGCCGCCGGGCGCCTCTGCTGGCCACCACGAACGGGCACACGTGGAGCCTGAATCTACCGCTCACCGTCGCGCGTGACGTGCTCGCACGGCCGACAGCGACGATCCTGAGCCCCCTCCCCGGGACAAGCGGCGCCCCCGCTACGACCGGCACCGCATACGGGCCCCGCGAATGACATACCGACTCGCATTCATCGACGAGATCAACCGGCTAGGCGCTCGGGATCTCGTCCTCCGTCCCCGCTACTTCTCCGGCACTCCTTACGTGGGCGACCCGTCCGCGGGCGTGTCGATGCGGGGCGGCACCTACGACGGCGCCTATTATCGCGCGGGCCTTCTCACAGTGTCGCCGGCGTCGCGCAATCTGAGCCCGTGGTCGTGGTCCGCGTCGCACTCCTCCCCGTCCGTCACTGTCGATCCGAGCGTGATCAATCCGGAGGGCCTCAGGCGTGGGTCCGTGTGGGAGCTGGTCGCATTCACCGCGAACCAATCCGGGCCGCTCTGGGTCGGGTTTCTGGCGGACGTGGCACTCCGTAAGGACAGCAACGGCCACCGCTACGATCTGAGCTTTGCAGAGATCACCGGGATGCAGTCACGCGCGGCCCCGGACGACTCGGATCTTACGCTGTTTTCCTATGCGGGCCGCGAGACGACACTGAGCGGCAACTTCAGCACGTCCCACGTTAATCTCAGGCTCACATCGACGGCGGATTGTATTGCACGGACGACGAATCTAGGCGTAATCGAGGGCCTGATCCGCGTGGAACCATCCGGGGGCGGGGCGGCGTTTCTCATGGCATGGAATGCCAAGACCTCAGCCCGCCTGACGCGCGACGGGACCGGGCGCTACGGCACGACCCTGGCCGCCGCGAGTGCCGGGGATACGGCGGTGCCTCTCGGATTCTATGAGGGGCACCCGTCCCGATTCGCCCGCGAGATTTACACGGGATCTTCTCCGGCCGGAACCCGATCGGTCTCTGATTCCGGGTTTCTCAAACTACCTGAGGATCTATTCGACGGGTCAGATACCGAGGTGCAGCTCATCCGGACGCCCGATCTGGATTGGGGATTCTGGACCGACAAACCGATCCGAATGGACGATGTATCAAGGTGGCTAGGGATCGGCGGTTGGTGGCTTACGATGCGTCACGGCCGCGTCACGTGCCGCACGTTCCCCGATCTTGGGGCCTATTGGGAATCGGTAGTTAGCCGGCCGACATACCCCGGGCCGGGCCGATACGTGATCAGCTTTGCAGACCTCGCGACCCGTGGCCCCGGGCGCGGTCCGATCAAGTGCGAATCCAGCATTTACGGCGGCGGATCTTGGCAGTCCGAGTATCTACAGGTAGCCGTCAAAACTCAGGCCGGAACATTCCGCCACCCGGCCTCAGGTCTCACGTCCCGCCGCGGGTTTCCTGTTCAGCAGGAACTATCGATCGACCTCGACAACCGCGAGGAATCCGAAACTGCTGAGTTCGTTATGCTGTTCCCGCCGGTCGGGGATGAAACTTGGCGCGAGCTGGTGCGCCGGTTTGTGATTCCCCGGGCGTCGACAGACATGCCCGGCGGCGGTCCGGCCATGTATGCGACGACAGCGAACGGGGCCGAGCTGGCAAAACGGATCGCCCCGTGGGCCGTCCATGCTCCGCAGATCATACGCTGCACCGTCGCGGGTCCTCACCCCGAATACACGATCGGGGACTCTGTGCTGCTAGGCGATGATTGGGATCTACCGTCCGCCGTGGGCGGCACCGTCGCGGGGCTTTACGGAATGATCGCGGGCGTGTCTATGGATATCCTGGGACTTACCAACACGATCACGATCTGGGTACCCCCTCAGCAGGAGATACCCCAGAGCGCCGGATCGACGCTGATCCAGGACTAGCGCCGGATCGGCATGATGATCACCAGTGGATCAGGCCCGTCCATGCTGGGGATCGTGTCGCCGGAGGTCAAAGTCACTGGCGACAGCCCACCCGAGGACCGGACCTCAGCCACGTCACCGCCGACGCACCCCAGCGCCGCGATCACGTATTCGCGCGACAGCGTGATCGGCTCCGGCGCCCCCTCGATCTCTGCGTCTATGGTCTCCGTGTGGGCCCCGTCCGCCCCGTCCGCCGACACCGTGAGGGACTCAGCCCCCGGCGTCAGGGTCACGGCCGCCGCCACTCGCCCCGCCCGCGTCACGGCCCCCGCCAGCTCGGACGGCGCGACCCGGATCGATAGCGTGTGGGACGTGGGCACGATCGACACCACGTCAGGAGGGGTCCCGGCAAGTGTCGCCGCCCACGCATACCCGCCGTCCCACACGGCCCTCAGGGCGGCCTCTCCGATCTCGACAGTCGCCACCCCGGACGCGAGGGCGAGACCGCGCGACAGGACCCTCAGCCCCTCGATAGGCAGAAGGGCGTCTTGGGGCGCATCCCCGGCAACGGTGATCGCCTCCCCGGATCCGATCTTGGCCGCCCGGTGTCCATCTGTAGCCACTCCGATCGCCACGCCGTCCCGGACGTGTAGCGCCACGCCATTCAGGCCCCACCGCTCAGGGGATCCCACGGGTAGCCCTCCTAGCGCGTCCAGATAGCCCCTGAGGGCCGCCGCCGGTCCCGCGAGGGTCAAGGTAGCCTGAACGTCAGACGGGGCCGGGACGGCCTCTGTGGAGGCCCACACGGGCACGCGGGTAGTCGACCGCCCGCCGGCCTCCACCTTGAGCGCTTTCGAGTTCCCGGCGACATCGACAAACGCCGCTGGGGCGTCCGCGAGGACCGCGGCTAGCCGGTGCGCAGGTGCCGCCACAGATCCCGCCGTCTCGACAACGGCCGCCACAACGACTGAGATCGCCGTCTCCCCGTCCGTGGCCGTGATCCTCAGCCCGTGGTCGCCCGCATCGAGCACCGCGGCCCCGTGGACGGGCTCAGCCGGCCTCCGAGGCGCGACAGCGGCCGCGATCTTTGCGGCGCGTGCGAATAGTTCCCGATCGATCGTTACTTGCATGCTGTCCTCAGAAGAGTGAGACCTGACCGCGGGGCGGCCGGTTCATGGTTAGGAATTCGCGCTTTTGCTTGGAGAAAGTGCGCTTCTGGCCCTTTCGTTCGTTCGTGACCTCATGCACGAACCACCCCGGGCGGTCCGCGAGACCGGGGATCGGCACGGCCTCCGAGATGCACACGACGGCCCCGGCGTCCGCCCACGCGATCGCCGTGTCCTCCACCCAGCCGAACGGGCGGCCCTCAGGGCGCGGTATGTCGTCCGCGTAGCCGGTCGTCTGGTAGTACGGGGGATCCATGTACATGATCGAACCCTCAGGCAAGTCCGGACCGTCCGGCACCGGGCCGCCCACGAACGCCGGCAAGGACTCCAGACGCTCAGCGGACCGCTCGCACCCGAGCGATCGATCCCGGTCCTCAGTCGTCCATGTCGCGCGAGTGGTCCGGACCTCGCACCCCGGGCCGCCGTACCCTGCCGCCGGCCCTCGCTCTGAGAAGCTCCAGCGGTGAAGCAGGTACTCCCGCGCCACCTCGCGCGGGTCAATGTCCGCCGACCCAAGCACCGCCGCCGGACACACGGGCACGGCCTCCGCGCGTGCCGCCACGGCCTCAGAGTCGGTACAGAACTCCGCTCCGCCGTGCGTCGATCCGCCGATCCCGGTGTTTTTCCACGTCCGCGGGTCTAGGTTGATCAGACGGTTAGAAGCCACGATCCGCAGCCACCGCGCCACCTCGCGCGGGTCTATGTCGCCGCTATCGAGCACCGCCGCGGCGCAATCGGGGAGGGCGCCAAGGCGGCGCGCGATCGTCGCTGGCGGTAGATCACCCCAGCGATCCCGCCCGTGTCCGGGGCCACTGTAGCCAGTGCCGGACACAAGCCCGCTCCATCCCTGAACCGTCGTCCACCGCGCCACCTCGCGCGCGTCCGGACCCCGAACGGGCCCCTCAGCCTTGAGGCGTTCCCAGAGGTCGCGCGGGGCCTCGTCTGTCGCGCCCCACGCCCGGATGATAGCCGCGGCCTCCCGCGCCACGTCGGGCCGCGTGTAAGCGTGCAGAAGCAAGCGCACGCCCGGATCCGGGTCCGCCCACAAATAGCGGGCGGCACGTTGTCCCGGCTGGAGACCTAGCCGGCTCAGGATCGCGTCCGCATACCCGGTCTTGGCTCCCATGCGCGACACCGGAGGCCGTGCTCCGGCACGCTGTAGACGCAGACTCAACGCCGCGGTCCCGGCGCACAGCTCGACGAATAGCGGCACCTCAGCCGGCATAGAGGCCCCCTACCCAGCGCGACAGCGCCGCGAGGGCGTCCGCCGTGCCGTGGGTCCGGATCTCTCCGTGCTCGAGCCGTCCACCGATCACGCGGCCGGAGGCCAGCACGGTCGGACCGTCGCGCCCCTGTAGCCACAGGGACGCCCGCCACGGCTTCGCCGGGCCCTCACCCGGCGCGACCCCGACCCACGCCTCAGCGGGCACACCACGGGCCACGCCACCCGCTGAGAAGCGCTCTACCACGGGCCCACGGATCCTCTCCGACCACGGATCCGATCCGCCCGCCCGCCGCGCAACCTCTGCGAGCCGGGTCACGTCCTGCACCTGCACACGGAGCGCACGGGCCGCCCGCACGGCGTCCGCCCCGCCGGCTGTCGCCCACGCCTCAGCCCCGCGTCGCTCCCGCTCGAGATGGCAAGACTCCACCTGGACACGGAGCGCCGCGGCCTCAGCCCGTGCTGCGTCCCGCTCCGCTCGGTACCTGAGGCACCTCTTTTGCAAGCTGTCCACGTCAGCACCTCCGTGGGCCTAGAATGCCCGCACGATCCGCCGCGACGTATGCCACGGCTAGCGCTTGCCAGGCGTGCGACGCGCACCCGTACAGAGGCCCCGGGGCGGCCTTTCGTCCTGTCGCCGCCGCTCGGGTGCCGCCGTGCTCCGTGATCATGCGCTCCCGCACGACACGATCCCGGCCCTTTGCTCCAAGGGCGTCAAGGTGCCTCAGAACGTCCGCTCGGTACAACGGATCGATCGTCACCGCGAGACCGGCCGACAGCCGGCGGCCCTCTAGATCGTGGGCAATCTCACGGATCCGGCCGTATGTCTCGATCGACCGGATGATATCCGCGTTGATCACACCTTGGGATCGGAACCTCTCGATCCCGATAACGACAGGCAAACGTGCCGCGCCGGGCACCTCACCCGGGAACGCCCGGTAGAGCCGTGCGAACACGTCGCGGATCCGGCTCAGGTGAGCGTCCGGCCACACACACGCATAGCCGCGGGCCGGGTTACCGATCTGCTCTGAGTTAGCGATCTCCCGGTTAGCCGCGTCATAGACGACGATCCCGCCCTTGTCCGGGCCCGGATCGACACCGATCGCAAGTCGCGGGGCTAGCACTTGCTCCACCACTCCGCGAGGGGGCTCAGGATGCCCTCGCGGTCCGCTATGGCGAGTGTCAGGGCCACGTCTTGCGCCGCCCGGTCTACGATGCCGCCCGCGTCGCCGAGCGCCCACGCCTCAAGGACTCCCGAGCTGGCCACGCCGGTCTTTCTCCCGATCCCGTGTGCCTCCGCGGTGGAGTCAAGACCCCACCCGGCCCGCATCCCGTGAAGACGCCGCACCGACCACACCGACAGATCGACGCACCGCTTGAGCCACGGGCGGCCCGTGTGCGAGGACACCTCAAGTACGCGGCTGAGGCGGGCGTCGATCTGATCCCCACGGATCGCCGATAAGCATCGCCCGTAGCTGCGGTGAGGCTCTGTCGACAACTGACCCCTCAGGATCGTGCCGTCAAACGACCCCCACGACGCGAGACCGTCGATCCCGTGCTCGACTAGTGCCGCCCCGATCGCGTCGATCATGCTGACGCCGGGCACATAGGGGATCCGAACGATCTCAGCGTCCGGATCACCGAGCGGGAGCAGGGCCGCCCCGGCGATCTGTGCCCGGAGCGGGTCAAGTGCCCACTTGCCCCACGCCGTGACGCGGGCGGCCTCCCCGTGGGTCTCGCGCCACTTCTCGCGCGACTCAGGTTTTTTGTAGCTCCCGGGCGGGTCCGGCATTGCCACAGAGACCGGCACCGACACCGGCGCCCCGAACACGGCGCCACGGGGCACCGTCTCTAGATCAATGATTGCTAGTCCTCTCACCTGTCCTCCTTGAGGGTCTCAGCCCCCGCTAAAATCAACGCACACGCCGCCGCGGACGCACCCACGCCTGAGTCACTGGCGACGGCGTAGACACGCCCCCGCACGTCCGGAGCGGCGTACACCGGGAGACGCTCAGCCGGGCCCACGCGGGGCACAGCACACACGCCCACGGGGGCTAGGCGACAGAGCGCCTCAGCCGCCACGGACCGCCGGACGGCTAGGCCCAGATCGCTACACCTCTGGTGGTGAGCATCGACGGCCGCCACGACGGCCGCCGGCGCGTACACCGTGATCTCTTGCTTTTTCGGCACGTCAGCACCTCCCGACAGCCTGTAACGCCTTGCACGGTAGCGCGCAACGCGGTAACATGGACGCACACCAGGAGACAGCATGTCAGAGACAGCGGACCGGGACGCGGCCCCGGCGGTCATCGACTTAGGGGGCGGCGTCGTAATGACGGCCGCTCAGGATGCCCTCGCGGCGGCCCTCGCGGCGGCTCAGGGGGCCGTGCGGAGTGCGGAGAGGAATGCCCGAAACCCTCACCTCAGGAACAAGTACGCCGACCTCGAAAGCGTGATCGCGGCGGTCCGCGGTCCGTTCGAGAGGGCGGGCCTGTCGGTGACGATGCACCCGATCTCAGACGGCGGCGCGGCCGGCGTGCGGTACGTCCTGAGCCACAACTCGGGGCAATGGCGATCGGGGGTTCTGATGCACCAGACCGGAGGCAAGGGCCTCAACCCGGCCCAGCAAGACGGGGTCTGTATCTCCTACGCCCGCCGCTATTGTTTGATGAGCATCGCTCAGGTCTCCGCCGGTGACGACGTCGACGGGGCCACCTCTGCGCGCGACGACTCGCGGCCCCGCCCTCCGGCGCAGACGGCCGCCCCCGCTCCGCCGCCCGCCCCGCCTAAAATGGTAGACACAAAGGCCCCGGCGTGGCGCGTGTTTCAGGCGGGGCTATCCAGGCAGTCCCTAAGCTATGACCAGGTCGCCACGTGGTGCGAGCGGAACGGGCGGCCCCGTCCGTCCAAGATGACTCAGCCGCAATGGCTCAGCCTCATTGGCTGGATCAGGGACGGCGGTGCGGCTCGGATCCGGGCGGCGGTGCCGGAGGCGGAGCCGGTGCCGGAGTCCGCCGACACGGCCGGGGGTGATTCGTGATCACTCTGTTTGCTGCGGTGAATCTGGCCTTCCTGCCTATGCCGGGCGAGAGCCCGACGGACCGGGGGATCCGGCACGGATCTGCACTGCTACTTGCGGGCGTGGCGGTCCTCTGGGGTCTGCCATGATCGGCGATCCGCCTCGAGTCGTATCGAGGGCCCTCAGCCGGGGGTGGACCTCTCAGCGGATTGCGCGAGCCTACCCGGTGACGGTCCCTGAGGTCCGTGAATGGCGCTGGCGGGCCCGCTTGGTGTCGCCTGACGCCGTGAGGGCGGCTGAGGCGTCCGGCGTCCCCGTGAGGGCCATAGCGGCCCGCATAGCCGCCGGGGACAGGATGCACGCGGCCGCGGTGGCGGTCGGCGCTGAGTGGTCGGCCGTGCGTCACGCCATGCACGCGGGAGCGTGGGACTACCCACCTCAGCGCCGAGACTACCCTCAGCCGTCCGTGTGGGCGGCCGCGTGCCGCCGTGCTGCGGATCGGCTCAGGCGGCGACTGGCGCAGGAGATGACTCAGGCGGGGCTCCGCACTGAGGAAGTAGCTGAAATTGTAGGCCGGACCGCTCGAACGGTCCGATACTGGAGGGCAGAGGCATGATGGACACAAGAGCAGAAACGAGCCGGGAGATCCGGATCTCTGAGGCGCTGTCCGCGTCCGGCTGGGGTACGACGTGGCGCGGACCCGGATCCGCGCGGTCGGTCGACTGCAGGCACCCGGCCCCGGCGTGGGTCCGTCTGACTATGGCGGACGGCCGGATCATTGCGGGGGCGGTCCGTGGTCGGCCGGCGGCGGTCGCTCGTGCGCTCGTGGACGTGGCTGAGGCGACACAGACGGCTGAGGTGATCGATGCGAAATAACGAATGGAATCACCGCGTGTGGTGGCTACAGATCGCAGTGGTGGCGGCGTGGGTCGTGGCTGTCGCGGCCCTGTGGCTGTCGTGGTCGGCCGCCGTGGTGCAGGACATGCCACCCGGGGACAGCGGCCTAGCCGTGATCCTGACCACGTCTTGCTGTGGTATGTCGTGGGTTGTGGGCCTAGTGCCGATCGTGCTGATCTTTGCGATCCTGAGGCGGTCATGAGTACCGAACTGGATCAGAGGTGGCTGGAACTGGTCGCGGCCGGTCGGGCCGAGTGGTCGCCGGGGATGCTGCTTAGAAATGCAGACGGACCCGTACGTATTGACGCGGTGGACGGGTCTTGTCCCGGAGTTCTTCGCAGGTGTCGGTACACGAATGAGGTGTATGTCGCGGACG
>Ga0209337_1001066_pt1 | contig 21269 bp, 14 predicted proteins | sample LinPmetageLP53_FD_184044 | JGI IMG/M metagenome (GOLD analysis project Ga0209337, IMG submission 184044) | Marine viral communities from the Pacific Ocean - LP-53 (SPAdes) (version 2) | ecosystem: Environmental > Aquatic > Marine > Oceanic | place: Pacific Ocean | collected 2010-02-08 | reverse complement strand
AAGCAATTAGTAGGAAAAGTAAAGTATGGAAACAAAGAATTGGTATCTTTAGATATATTAGAAGGAGATGATGTTTGTTTCTTGCCTGAATCAGAATACGAATTTAAGATAGAAGGCGAAACTTTATACCGAATGAAAACAGAAGATATATGCGTATTGATATAAGTGTAAAAAAATTAAAAGAAGACATTATCCAAGCTGGAGAAATAGCTGTTAAAGAGCTAATAAAAGTAGCTAAGGAAGATATCATAAAGTACGATGCTGAAGATGATTTAGCGGCAGATAGATTAAAAAACGCAGCAGCTACTAAGAAGCTGGCCATATTTGATGCTTTTGAAATACTTAAAAGAATACAAGAAGAGCAAGCTATGCTAGAAGAGAGAACAATAAAAAAAGAGGCTTATCAAGGATTTGCAGAAAAAAGATCAAAATAGACTACATAAAGTTATAACTGAAGTTGTACCTAAAACTGTAATAACCAATAAGAACAAATCTAAGACTTGGGATTACGGATACAACGAAAAGTATGACATTGTAATTATATCTAAAGATGGAACTTTAGGAGAGGTGTATGATGTGCAAGGTCTAAAAATAGGATTACCAAAAGAACCAAAAACAATAAATAGCAGATATAATAAATGGAAAGCAGAGGACATACCTAAAGAATTATCTGGTATTAAAACAATATTTGATTGGCAAAAAAGAGACAATACATTTAAGTCAAAGTGGGTAGATTATATTGAGGAAGAGTTTGAAAAAAGAGAAAAGGGATATTGGTTTACAAATAACGGAGAATCTACTTACATCACAGGGACTCACTATATGTATTTGAATTGGACTAAGATAGATGTAGGTAAACCAGATTTCAGAGAATCTAATAGAATATTTTATTTATTTTGGGAAGCTTGTAAGTTAGACAAAAGAAGTTTTGGAATGTGTTACTTAAAAAACAGGCGTTCAGGGTTTTCATTTATGAGTTCATGCGAAGCTGTTAACCAAGGAACTATTACTAGAGATGCTAGAGTAGGTATATTATCTAAAACTGGAGGCGATGCTAAGAAAATGTTTACCGACAAAGTGGTTCCTATATCTAATAACTATCCTTTCTTTTTTAAACCTATTCAGGATGGAATGGACAAGCCTAAAACAGAATTAGCATACCGAGTTCCAGCTAGTAAAATAACCAAAAAAAACATGGGTAAAACAGACGAGCTTGTGATGGATGGGCTTGATACTGTATTAGATTGGAAGAACACTTCTGACAACTCTTATGATGGAGAAAAATTACTATTATTAATACACGATGAAAGTGGTAAGTGGGATAAGCCTGAAAATATATTAAATAACTGGAGGGTAACTAAAACCTGTTTAAGATTAGGTAGTAAAATAGTTGGGAAATGTATGATGGGATCTACTTCTAATGCTTTAGATAAAGGTGGTGAAAACTTTAAAAAATTATATAGTGATTCTGATGTAACTAGTAGAAATGCTAATGGTCAAACTAAGTCCGGGTTGTATTCATTATTTATTCCAATGGAGTATAATTTTGAGGGATACATAGATGAATTTGGACATGCTGTTTTAGACACTCCTGAAAAACCAATAACAGGAACAGATCAAGAAAAAATAAGTTTAGGTGTTGTTCAATATTGGGAGAATGAGGTGGAGTCTTTAAAGAATGATGCAGATGCTCTTAATGAATTTTACAGGCAGTTTCCTAGAACAGAATCACATGCATTTAGAGATGAAAGTAAACAGTCTTTGTTTAATCTAACTAAAATATATCAGCAAATAGACTACAACGATTCTCTTATTAAACAAAGGTATATTACTAAAGGAAAGTTTGTTTGGAAAGATGGAATACAAGATACCAAGGTTATATGGGTTCCGGACAGAAAAGGAAGATTTTTAGTTTCTTGGACTCCAAAACCTGAGCTACAAAACAGAGTTATAAATAGGTCTAATATGTTTTACCCTGGCAATGAACACTTAGGTTCGTTTGGATGCGATAGTTATGATATTTCTGGGACTGTAGGTGGTATTGGATCAAATGGAGCTTTGCATGGACTAACAAAGTTTAATATGGATGAAGCTCCTAGCAATGAGTTTTTTTTAGAATATGTAGCTAGACCACAAACTGCAGAGATATTTTTTGAAGATGTGCTTATGGCTTGTGTTTTTTATGGTATGCCTATTTTAATTGAGAATAATAAACCTAGATTGCTTTACCATTTTAAAAACAGAGGTTACAGAGCCTTCTCTATAAACAGACCTGACAAAAGTAAAACAACGCTCTCTAAGACAGAAAAAGAACTTGGAGGGATACCAAACTCATCAGAAGCGGTAAAACAAGCTCATGCTGCAGCTGTGGAGTCTTACATAGAGAAATATGTAGGATTAGATTTAGATTCAGTGTATAGAGATCCAGACGAAATGGGTTCCATGTACTTCACTAGAACTCTAGAAGATTGGGCTAAATTTAATATAAACAACAGGACTAAGTATGATGCTACAATAAGTTCAGGTCTAGCTATAATGGCTAATCAAAAACACTTGTATCATGTTCCCAAGAAAGAATCAAAAATAAGCATTAACTTTGCAAGATATAGTAATAAAGGTACATTGAGCACTATTATAAAGTAAAAATGAAAGAACCATCAGTTATAATTAACCAAACCAACTTCCCAAACCAATCAGCAACAGACTCAGAAAAAGAAACTATCGAATACGGTAGACAAGTAGGAGAATCAATACAGTATGAATGGTTTAAGAGAAGTGGTAATAGTTGCAGGTTTTATGATCAGTGGGTAGAGTTTCACAGATTAAGACTATATGCTAGGGGAGAACAACCTATAGGTAAATATAAAAACGAGATATCTGTAGATGGAGACTTAAGTTATTTAAATCTAGATTGGACACCAGTTCCTATTATTCCTAAGTTTGTTGACATTGTAGTTAATGGAATGGCTGATAGATTATTTGATGTAAAAGCGGTGGCTCAAGACGCTATGTCTGCTGAGAAAAAACATAAGTTTCAGGAAATTGTAGAAGCAGATATGATTGCTAAACCTATGTTAGAGGCAACAGAAGCAATGTTTGGTATAGATATGTTTAATACACCTAAGCAAGACCTACCGGAAAGCGAGCAGGAGTTAGCACTATATATGCAAATGAACTATAAGCCAGCGATTGAAATTGCTGAAGAAGAAGCTATAGACACATTACTAGAACAGAACCATTACAAACAAAGAATACAGAAGCAAGTAAACTATGACCTAATGGTTTTAGGCACTTCATTTGTAAAGCACCAGTTTCTACCTAATTCAGGTGTTTCAATAGAATACGTAGATCCAGCTTCATTAGTTTATAGCTATACAGAAAGCCCTACTTTTGATGATTGCTTTTATTTTGGAGAAGTAAAACAAGTTCCAATAACAGAGCTAGCTAAGATAAATCCAGATATCAGTTTAGAAGAGATGGAGGAAATATCTCAAATGTCATCTTTATGGTATAACTACTATGGAATTATTAGACCTTATCAGGATAGTATGTTTCAAAAAGATGTAGTCACTTTACTATACTACAATTATAAGACCACAAAGAAAATGGTTTATAAGAAAAAGTATATGGATAATGGTGGTGAAAAAGTAATTAGAAAAGATGATGACTTCAATCCACCAGTAGAAGAACAAGAAAGATTTGAGAAGTTAGAAAAAAGAATAGATGTCTGGTACGAAGGTATCATGGTGATGGGTACTCAAAAAGTATTAAAGTGGGAGTTATCTAAGAACATGGTTAGACCTAAGTCAGCTTCTCAGTATGCTTTGCCTAATTATATCGGAGCTGCTCCAAGAATGTATAAGGGCGTAATTGAATCTTTAGTAAGAAGAATGATCACGTTTGCTGATTTAATACAAATAGTTCATCTTAAATTACAACAAGTTATATCTAGAGTAGTGCCTGATGGTGTATTTATAGATGCCGATGGATTAAACGAAGTAGATTTAGGAACAGGAGCTGCTTACAATCCAGAAGACGCATTAAAGCTATATTTTCAAACGGGTAGTGTCATTGGGAGAAGTTATACTCAGGATGGTGAATTTAATAATGCTAGAGTTCCAATACAGGAGCTGGGTACTAACAGTGGTCAGGCTAAGATGGCTAGTTTAATAAGTTCGTACAACCATTATCTAAATATGATTAGAGATGTAACGGGACTTAACGAAGCTAGAGATGCATCAACACCTAATCCAGATGCTTTGGTAGGTTTACAAAAATTAGCTGCTTTAAATTCAAATGTTGCAACTAGACACATATTAGAGGCAAATGTTCAAATAACCCAGAAACTAGCTGAAGCATTGTCCTGTAGACTAGCAGATGTTTTAGAATATGCAGATTTTAAAGAAGAGTTTGCTATGCAAGTAGGTAAGTATAACGTATCTATATTAGATAGCATAAAAGATTTATACCTGCATGATTTTGGAGTGTTTTTAGAAGTTGCTCCTGATGAAGAAGAAAAAGCACAATTAGAAGCTAATATTCAAATGGCTATGAGTCGTGATCAAATTAGTTTAGAAGATGCTATTGACATTAGGGAGATAAAGAACCTAAAGATGGCAAATGAGCTATTGAAGCTAAAAAGAAGAAAGAAACAAGAGCAAGATATCGCTAGAGAAAACCAGAAGATGGAAATGCAGGGTCAGGTAAATATGCAATCTCAACAAGCAGCTGCTCAAAATAAAATGCAATCAATACAAGCTGAAATGCAGGCTAAAATAGAGATTGAAAAGTCAGAAACGCAATTTGCTATACAAAAACTACAACAAGAAGCTATGCTCAAGAAGGAGCTTATGGCGGAAGAGTTTATGTATCAAATGCAGTTAAAAGGAGTTGATGTAGGCAGCATGCAAGAAAGGGAAGTCCAAAGAGAGCAAGCTAAATCAGCTAGGATATCAAAACAAAACACTGAACAGTCTAAGTTAATACAGCAAAGACAAAGTAAATTACCTCCTATAAATTTTGAATCTAACGAGGATAGTTTAGACGGATTTAATTTTGCTGAGTTTAACCCCAGATAAAAATCAAAAAAAGTTAGTAACTTTGTACAATTAAAATCAAATCAAATGGATAATATAAAAGTAAGAGCTCTAGATGATGCTGAAGAAAAGTCAGTAGCTGAAAGAGAAGCAGACTTGTTAAAAAAAGCAGGTCAAGGCCAAGAAGAGACAACAGTAGAGACAACAGAAGTTCCTTCAGAAACACCCGTTGTTAACGAGGAAACTAAAGTTGAAGAAAAGGTAGAAGAGAAAGTAGAAGATAAACCCTCTTTAAAAGAGGAAGAAGTTCTTTCATTTATTAAAAATAGATATGGTGATGAAGTTTCGTCATTAGACGATTTTACTTCTAAACGTAAAAATACCCCAGACCTTCCTGAAGAAATAGTTAATTATTTAAACTACAAAAAGGAAACTGGAAGAGGTCTAGATGATTTCATGAGATTAACAAAAGATGTTGATGGTATGAATGAAGACCAGTTGCTGTTTGAATTTTGGAAACAACAAAAGCCTCATTTAGATTCAGATGATGTAGATTTTGAACTTAGTGAGAGATTTTCATACGATGAAGATGCAGATGATGCTTCTGATGTTCGAAAAAGAAAGATAGCAAAGAAAGAAGAACTTGCAAAAGCAAAAGAGTACTTTAACAAACTCAAGGAAACATATAAGACAAAAGTTGAGTCAACAAAGGATTTTATACCTGCCGAAGAGTTAGAGGATTTTAACGCTTACAAGAACAATAAAACAGAGTCACAACAATCACAAGCTGAGACAACTAAAAGATCGGAGTACTTTTCTGAGAAAACAAACGAGTTGTTTAATGATAAATTTGAAGGTTTCGAATTCAAGTTAAATGATAAGTCTCTAAAGTATAAACCTGCAGATTCAGAAAAACTAAAAGAGTCACAGGCAGATCTAAATAACTTCATATCTAAACATTTGACTGAGGATGGTTACTTAAAAGATGCCGCTTCGTATCATAAGTCACTTTCGTTAGCTATGCACCCGGATTCGTTTGCTAAGTTCTTTTATGAACAAGGCAAGTCAGATGCGGTAAATGACATAACTAAAGAAAGTAAAAACATTGATATGAATGGTATTCGTAACGCAACTCAATCGGTGTCTAGTGGAGGTTTTAAAGTTACATCAGTTAGTAGTGGTAGTGGTTCTGGATTAAGAATAAAAAGTAACAAAAATAAAAACTAATAACTAAAAACAAAAACAATGGCAGGATCATTAAACGCTGGTGGAGTTGCATTAACTCCCAGTTCGGTAAAGGCAACTTTGCCAAGTAATTATATAACTGATTTCAATTTTTTGAGTCAGTACTTACCTGATACTTACGAAAAAGAATTCGAAAGATACGGTAACAGAACAATCGCAGCTTTCTTACGTATGGTAGGAGCTGAAATGCCTACTAACTCAGACCTTATCAAATGGGCAGAGCAAGGTAGACTACATACAAAGTATGCAGCAGCACAAACAGCTACAGCTCCGGCTGCAGTTGCAGTACCCGTTAAGTTTTTAACAGGAGCTGGTGGAGCAGGAACAAATGAAGCTTGTAACTTTAGAGTAGGACAAACTGTTTTAATATCAGAAAATGGTGGGTCAAATTCTAACAAGGGTATTGTTACTAGTGTTGGTGCAGCTACTACTGATGAGTTTTTCGTAGCTTTTTACGAGGCTAGTCAAGTAGTACCAGCAAACGTTCCATTAACTGTATTTGTATACGGTTCTGAATTTCAACAAGGAACAACTGGAATGGTTGGATCTTTAGAAGCTGAAGATATCTTCTTATCTAACAAACCAATTATTATCAAAGACAAGTATGTTGTTTCTGGTTCTGATATGGCTCAAATTGGATGGGTTGAAGTAACTACTGAAAATGGAGCTACTGGATACTTATGGTATTTGAAGTCTGAGCACGAAACAAGACTAAGATTTGAAGACTACTTAGAGATGTCTATGATTGAAGGTGTTATTGCTGAAAATGCTTCAGGTGCTTTAGCTAACTTATCAGGTTCAGCTTATCCAGCTGGAACAGGTTTAGCTAATAACGTAGGTACTGAAGGAATGTTCGAAGCTATTGAGTCTAGAGGAAATGTATGGGCAGGTGGTTATCCAACTACTTTAGCTGCATTTGATACTATAATCAAAAGGTTAGACAAGCAAGGTTCTATTCAGGAAAATGTAATCTTTGTTGATAGAAATTTCTCTTTCGCAATTGATGACATGTTAGCTGCTCAAAACTCTTACGGTGCAGGTGGTACTTCTTACGGATTGTTTGACAATGACGAAGAAATGGCACTTAACCTTGGATTCAAAGGATTCAGAAGAGGTTATGATTTCTATAAGTCAGATTGGAAATACTTAAACGATGCTACTTTAAGAGGTGGTATTGATGGTGGAAAAGTAAGCGGTGCTTTAGTACCAGCTGGTTCTACTTCAGTATACGATCAAATCTTAGGAAAAAACGCTAAGAGACCATTCTTACACGTAAGATACAGAGCTTCTGAAACAGAAGACAGACGTTACAAAACGTGGATGACTGGTAGTGCTGGTGGTGCTGCTACTTCAGATTTAGATGCGATGGAAGTCAACTTCTTATCTGAAAGAGCTCTATGTACTATGGGTGCAAACAACTTTGTATTGTTCAAAGGATAAAAAAGACAATTATATATGGGGGCTTCGGCCCCCTATTATTTACATAATTAAATCAAATCAAATGAAAAAACAAGTATTAAAAGACAGGATGTATAGGTTAAAGTCAGATAAAACGCCTATCTCCACAATGATCAATTCAACTCATTCAACTAGTAACCCTTTATTACACTTTGATGAAGAAAAGGGAATCAACAGAGCAATGAGATATGCCAAAAACCAAAAGTCTATTTTCGAAGACGAACAAGATAAAAATGTATTAATAGAGCCTATTATATTTGAAGATGGCTTTTTAAACACTAAAAGAACAGATACATTACTGCAACAATTTTTATCTCTCCATCCTTTAAACGGAACTCTTTACGAAGAAGTAGATTTAGAGCGTGATGCTCAACAAGAATTAGATTTCTTAACTCTTGAAATAGAGGCGTTAAAATTAGCTTCTGATTTACCAATTGAAAAAATGGAAATGATAGGAAGAGTTTTAATGGGAAATAGAGTAGATGGTATAAAAACTAACGAACTAAAAAGAGACATATTAGTTTATGCTAAACAAGATCCAGAAGGATTTTTAGAAATGCTAGACGATAGTGACTTAGAGTTAGAAGAGTTGGTAATTAAATCTTTTGAGCAAAACTTGATTACTTATAGAAAGCAAAAAAGAGAAATCTATTACAATCTAAAAGAAAACAAAAAAAGAATTATTACTGTTCCATTTGGCGAAGACCACAAACGTTCATTAATATCATATTTCAAGACAGATGATGGGCTAGAAGTTTTAGAGCTACTTGAGAAAAAAGTAAAATAAACACTAAATAAGGGAGGCTTCAAAGCTTCCTTTTTTTTTGCTTACCTTTGTAAGATTATTAACCACTTAATTTTTTAAACAATGCAAAAGTTTTTAAGTATACCAGTTACTGGGCAGCAAAGTCAGCTTGTCTCAGCTAACGACATTAAATTAATCGAACAATTCTCTACAACCGCAGTAAAAATTTATTATGGCGGAGGAAAAGTAACAAGCATTACTCACGCAACAGCAGCTTCAGGAAACGAAGAAATGAGAGATGCTATTCAAGACGGAGTAGTTAGCATTTTAAGCCAAAGATGGACTAATGTTTCTATTGACCTAGTAATGCCAAAAGCAGTAAGTGACATTGGAATAGCTTAAGATATGGAAAAGTTTTTAAACGTACCCGTATATAGCTTGATAATGAATGGAACATCAGTTACTCCAGTTGGGGATGCAGACCTAACAGATACTGGTAATGTTTTTGCTAATGTTTCTGTGGGAGACATTGTTCATGAATCTACCGGCAATAAGTATTTTGTAGTTACTAGTAAAATAGACAGCAATAATCTTACTTTAACTGCTTTAGATGGAGGAACACTTCCAATAGTTTCAGGAAAATCATTCTTTATTCATTCAGGTAGCTCTTACAATAATCAACTAGTTTCCATAGGTGACGTAGGATTAATAGAGCAACTTAGCACAAGCACAACTACCATTGCTTATGATGGGCCTAGCGCAACTGATTTGGTAACTTTAGTTCACACGCCAGTAGCTTCTGGAAGTGAGGCAATGAGGGATCAAGTACAAGAGCAAATGGAAGATGCTTTAATAACTTCATGGACTGATGTGGCTCCAGAGCCTGTTTTCGTGAATCAAAAAGTTATTGGAATTAGCATAGGCTAACTAAAAACAAAAACAATTACTATAAGAGTCTCCAAGTGGGGCTCTTTTTTTTTGCTTATCTTTGTGACAAATAGCTTTCGATGATCAACGAGGTAAGAAATACCGTACTATCCATACTAAACAAGAACAACAACGGGTACTTAACACCAGAAGAATTTAATTTATTTGCAAACCAAGCACAACTAGAGGTCTTTGAAGGATACTTTTTTAGCTTAGCTAATTGGACAAAGAAACAAAATCAAAGAATGTCAGGGGAGTCTTACGCTGATATTGTAAAAGAAATGAAAGAAGTTTTGGATACTTTTTCAGTATCTAGTGCTTTAACTCATGTAGCAACTGGTTCATTTACATTACCAAACGACTGGTATACTTTACTAAAACTAGAAGTAGTTCCAACAACAGCTCCAATAACTTATACAGAAATAGAAAGAGTATCTCAATATAAAATAGGTAAGTTACTTTCTTCTAATTTAACAGCTCCTAATACTTCTTATCCAGCTTATGTAGTTGGTCCAGCTCCGATTACTAGTCCTATTAGCCCAGCGGCAAATGCGGTTCAAGTATATCCAGAGTCTATTACTTCAGATGTTTTATTGACTTATGTTAGATATCCTCAAACTCCAGCTTGGACATATAATTCTATTGGTGCTGATGGTGATCCTGTATTTGACCCTACTAGTGCTTCTTACCAAGACTTTGAGTTACCGCTTTCAGATGCTATAGATATTACTATTAAGATATGTGAATATGCTGGAATAAGTATCAGAGAACAAGAAGTAGTAAACTTTGAAAAAAGCGAAGAAATCCTACAAATTAAAACTGAATCTTAATGGCCTATATAACTGATAGAAAATATTACACTAATGATGATGTTGTTCCTAAGAATATAAACTGGGGAGATTACCAGTATGTATCACTAGCCGACATAGTAAATAACTTTGAGCTAATGTATTCAGGAGATGATAAATTAGTAAGCAACACTACTAGGTATAATATATTATTTCATGCCAAAAGAGGTATACAAGAGATTAACTACGATGCGTTAAAGAATATAAAAATATTAGAGTTACAAGTAAGTGATGACTTAAAATATATATTACCTTCTGACTATGTAAATTATGTGAGAATATCTCTTTATGAAAACGGAGTTTTACGACCCTTAATAGAGAACTTTCAAACTAATTTTTCTTCAGCTTATCTACAGGACCAAGATGCCGAAATACTATTTGACATAAATGGAAATGCACTAAGACCTGAAAACTCCACTATAGATTTACAAAGAATAAAAGGCACTAGACCTACACTATATTTAAATACAGGACACCCATATCATAATAAAGAAGGTTATTGTTGTGATGGGGAATGGTATTTTGGATTTTCAGTAGGAGGTCATTACGGAATGAATACGTCACTAGCTAATCAAAATCCTAATTTCAGAATAGATAAAGCTGGTGGTGTAATTAACTTTAGTTCAGAAATGGGTAATAAGTTAGTGGTCTTAGAATACATATCAGACGGTATGGAAAATGGAGACGATAATCAAATAGTTATAAATAAACTAGCAGAAGACTACTTATATACTTATATTAGATGGGCGATTTTAGAAAACAAAATAAACGTTCAAGAGTACATTATAACTAGAGCTAGAAAAGAAAAAACTGCTAAACTTAGAAACGCCAAAATTAGATTAAGCAACTTGCAACCTGGAAGACTTTTAATGCCTTTAAGAGGAAGAGCTAAATGGATTAAATGAAATTAACAAGAACATTCACCAAGGGGATAATGAATAAGGACCTCGATGAGCGCCTTATACCCCCTGGAGTATATAGAGACGGACAAAACATAGGTGTATCAACATCTGAGAACTCAAGTGTGGGGTCTGTTCAAAATATGCTTGGTAATACCCAGGTTGGTGGTGATTTAAGTTATTTAAGTTCTGCTGCTAAAACTATAGGAGCTATTGAAAATCCAGCTGCTGAAGAATTCTATTGGTTTGTTAAAGACACTAACTTTGATTATATATTAAGATACAACGAGTCAGCTAATTCTACTGCAATAATCCTTAAAGATACTGCTGGAAGAGTTCTAAAGTTTGATTCTGAATACGTAATAACTGGAGTAAATATTATTGGAGACCTACTTTTTTGGACAGACAATTTAAACCCTCCTAGAAGAGTAAATATACTTAAGTATTATGCTGCTAACGCATTTACCGAAGATGACATATCTGTTATTCTTAAACCACCTTTAAATCCCCCTTCATTAACTCTTGAAAACACAACAGGGTCATTGGTTCCAGCAAAATTAACAAATGAATTAAACAATATTAGTGAAAAGTATATAAGATTTGCTTATAGATGGAGATACGAAAATGATGAATATAGTTCTTTGTCACCTTTTTCAGCAACAGCATTTGCACCAACTGAATTTTCAGTTAACTATTCGGAAGATGTATTTACATCTATGATAAATGGATTTAATCAAGTAAAGATAAATATAGACACAGGAGATGTTCAAGTAACAGATGTACAACTTTTGTTTTTTGATGAGTTTACTGGGTCAGTTTATGTGATTGAGACCTTTGATAAAAAATTAAATAATTGGCTTAGTAATAGCAATTCAGATGTAACATTTAATAATAACAAAATATATTCTATACTTAGTGCTGACGAAGTAACTAGACTGTTTGACAATGTTCCAAGAAAAGCACAGTCACAAGAAATAATTGGAAGCAGACTTGTTTATGGTAATTACACTCAAGGATACAATATACATGACTCTTTAGGTGATAATATAGCAATTGACCTTAACTTAATTGTAGGATCTAGACAAGGGAGCCGTTTCGGACCGGGGATACCTAGTTTTAAAAGTGACCGAAATTATGAAGTTGGTATAGTTTACTTAGATGATTATGGGAGAATGTCTACGGTTTTAACTCCTAATATTTCTAATCCTAATGGACCACAACCAGGTCAGTCTAATACAGCCTATATATCCCCTAATAACTCTGCTACAATTAACGATTTAAGAGTTTATATATACAATAGACCACCGGAGTTTGCAAGTAAATACAGGATATATTTAAAACAATCTGTTACTGATAATTATTCTACTATTTTTCCTACAATATTTTACAGAGATGGATCGGATTATTATTTTATGATTGATAGATCTGAGGTAAATAAAGTTGATGTAGGCTCTTTTATATACATGAAACAGGTAAATGGAATAGCTACTAATTCAAATCAGCAATACAAAGTAATAGAAGTAGAAGTAAAGCCAGATGATTTTTTAGGAAATGATGAGTTTGGCGGATTGTATTTTATGATATCGGACACAGGTGGAGATATAATTTCAGATGTATTTGATGCTAAATATGTAGGTACGGGATTAGCTGGAGCAAAACTTAATGGAAAACATAGTTTACGTAGACAATATATAATAGATCAGGGAACATTTACTAGAGCAGGTAATACATTTAATGGAGAAAGAAATGCAATTGGACAAATAGACATTCCTGTTTTTTACGGAGCCTCTTTAACACATAACAGAATAGAGCTTTTAGCGCCCACCCCCTCTGGAAAAATAACTGCTTTTGATACACCTGCCAAGAGAGATGCTAGAATAAAAATAACCATTACTGCTAATGAAACTTTTAAAGTAGAAAACTTTAATGATGGCATTTATGAGTTGTGGTATGAAAATATTGACCTTTCTTTATATTATCTTTCAGGAACTAGTTACCTTATAAACAATCCCCCAAGTGCAGTGGGTGTTCCTGCTCCGAATCCTGCGTATGATTTATTAATATATTTAAGATTTAGTAAAGGAGCTGGATATGCTTTAGATGATTACTTCATAATAAATGTTCATTCTAGGTTTGGATTAACAAATTTTGGAGTTAAGACTAGCCCCACAGGGTCTTATAATAATTCGAACACAGGTCAGTTTGGGTCTATATATTCTCAAGGAGATCCTGCAGCAGGGGATGCTATATCCGTTATTACTGGTGGTGGAGGTCACGAAGGATACAGCCAACAAGTTCTGTCAAATACCCCATCACAAATACCTCTTAGACCTAATGGTACAAGAGACTACCCAGCTTTAGACAAAAGAATAGCAACAGGAGCTTTAATTGAAATAAATATTACAGAAAATTTATATGCTGGTGGAACTCTAACGTCTACAAAGACTAGCATGAATAGATTTTTTTCAAATAATAATTACCTAAATATAGAAGAGTGGTTTTATCAAGAAGATATATGGCAAAGTTTTAGGCACGTAAATTGTCAAGATAACAATGATAATCACAGAGGAAAAAGAATATTTTTTAGAAGAGTTTCACAAGATTCAGGGGCTTTAAACACAAGTGGATTACAACGAACCGATCAAACTGGTCAAAGCGATGACTTGAACGATACTTTTTTACAAGCTTTATCAAGCGGTCCAAATGGAGCTCCGTCTCTAAACAGTAGTGGTAATTGGCAAAGTTGGGCGAAGCTAATTGCTTTTGATTATCCAATAGCAGCTTTTATTAGGTCTAGTCAAGTAAAAGGCCAAACAGCTTCTGGAAGTAGTAGTGCAGTGGGAGATGACAGCTATAAAGTGATGGAGCTAAGTTGTGAATTTAATATCGTACAAAATGAAAAGGGGTCACCTATTTTTGAAACCAAACCTACTGAAGTAGATACTGGTATTTTTTACGAGATGCCTTATACATTTAATATTGACAAAGGAAACAATGCTCATATAGCAAACCAACAGAGTCAATATAATGGAAACCCTGCAATAGTAAGTTTAAATCAAAACTCATATAATGTTGGGGACTTCACAACTACTCAAGCACAAAATTCTGCTTTTAACTGTTTCTCTTTTGGAAATGGAGTGGAAGCAACTAGAATAAAAGGGCAGTTTAATTCTGCATTTTTAAGATATAGCCCAAGAGTAAGCACAAATATAGAAAATTACAGGGAAGAACATTTAACAGCCAGTTTAACATATAGCGGTGTGTTTACAGAATATACTAACGTTAATAATCTTAATGAATTTAATTTATCACTTGCTAACTTTAAAGATGTTAATAAAGAGTACGGACCTATTCAAAAATTATACTCTCGTGACACTGATTTAGTTTTATTTCAAGAAGACAAAGTATCTAGAGTTTTGTTTGGTAAAAACTTATTATCTGATTCCGTAGGAGGAGGAAACGTGGCTTCTATACCACAAGTACTAGGTACTCAAATAACTTACACTGGTGAATATGGAATTAGTGAAAATCCAGAAAGTTTTGCTAGTTGGGGTAACAACATGTATTTTACAGACTCTAAAAGAGGAGCTGTATTACAGTTAGGTTTAAATGGCATTTTCGAGATATCTAATTTAGGAATGAATAACTATTTTAAGGATTTATTTAGAAGCAACTTAAACACACAAAAGCTAGGGGCAATGGACCCGCATAAAGAACAGTATGTCTTATCTTCTAACACTACTCCAGCGCCACCATGCAACTTTTCTTTTTCTGCTAATTTTGTTCCTCAAATAGGTAAAAACGGGTCTACAGAAACATTAGAAATAACATCTAGTAAAGCTTGGACCATAACAGCAATAGACACTGGGAGCGGAGTGAATTGGATAACTTTTAATGGTTCAAGCCCGTCTTACGGTAATTCTAGAAGTGAAATAGTTACTTTGGTTTTTCAAGCTAATCCAAGTACATCAAATAGATTTTTTCAGTTACAAATTGCTGGATGTGGATCATCAACAACTAATATAGACTTTACTCAATCTGGACAAGGTAAGTTGACTACAGGGGTAATAGGGGTAGGAAATACAAATAAATCGGGTAGAGTAGCTATTTCTTCAAATGCAAATAGACAAACAGGAAGCTTGACTTATGACTTTACATCAAATACATCTGGTGCGTTTGCTTCAATTGATCAACAGATGCTAGATGATTCCGAAGCCTTTATTAGTGGAAGTACAACTGGAATAGAAGGTTTTGGACGCAATCCATCCACAGGAGACAATGTGACTTTAACAGCTTCTAGATTAGGAGCAGTTGACAGAGATGCTTTTGATCCATCATTAGGTACTAAAATGTACTATTTGCTTACCAATACTGAATACTTACAAAGTCAAGTTGATGAAATAATAGCTAACCCTAGTACTGTTGAGCTAACCCCTGTATTAACAGGAAACAATTGGACTGGTACTATATCTAATTTTTCAAGATCAGGTTTTGACCACTTTTATACTTTAATAGATTACAGGGGAAAAATAACGGCTGGAGCAACATCTGAATTTGCAATTCCAATCCAAACTAATACTGCTGCAGGAAATTCTACAACTAGGTTAGATTTTGGAGATAAAGAAGGTAGGATATCCTTGGCTTATACTCCGGTTTCTGGCACAGGAGCTACTGGAAACATATTTAATATTAGGTTAAACGGAACTATAGTTGTTTCTTCAGGTGCTACAGCTACAACTACTGCTGGAACGTTAGAATTTGTAAAAACAACAGAAACCGCTATTTACGATGCTGAGATAATACATTATGGAGAAGGTGAAAATATAACTGGAGAAGGTATTAATAAAATAGCTAAAATGGATATTACTAATCCTACTCTTACTGAATTTACTTATGAAAACTCTGCTTCATCACTATTAACTACTGACGCTAACTACGTTTGTAGATCAGGGGCGTTGCCAAGTACTACTAAGTATCATAACGGTTCGAATCCATTACCTGAAGCAGGAGATATTTTATATGAAAATCCTAACGGAACAGTTAGAATAGGAGATGATGCATACCATAGATATGGAAGTAACACTTCCCCTTCAATACCAGCTGCTCCATTAAATTATTATCTAAGTGTTTTGGGGGATGGAACGGTAGATTCAACAGATTTATGTGCAACTTGTGCTGAAACAGCAGTTCCTGTAATAACTTTACCTTCAACAATAAACATTAATCAAGGAACGGTTACTTCTATAAATATTCAAACAACAAACGACCCTATATTTTATAATGTTGTAGGAACTTGCAATGAGCTTCAAGTAACGGCTGGTGCAGATGGTGCAACTATAAGTTGGTCAGATTGTCAAAATATATCTAGGTCTGCTTCTGTTCAACCAAGTGACACTATAGTTATTGAAGTGACTGGAACTACTTATACAACTACATCTGGTACTACTACATTTATTAATTCAGGAACTAGTTCAACTCAATATTTACCCTCTGGTTTATTCTTTAATCAAGAAGAAGGGCTTATTAGTGGAACACCTACGGAAACAGGGACTTTTACACTGGTGTTTAATGCTGAAAATTGTTTTGGAACTAGTGCCAATTCGACTATAACAATTAGTGTAATTGAAGAAGGTCAAAGAACATTTGAAATGGATGGTTCTCAATTTGGAACAACATCTGCTTTAACCTGTAATATTGCGGCAGGACAATTAAATTCAACTTTGTTTTATCATAGTGGTTCTACCATTTATCCACAAGTAAATGATATTGTTACAGTACCTATTTTGGGTCAAGGGGGTACAAGTAATACTAACGTGTTTAGAGGAGGATACGTTTGGTATAAAGCACCTTGGGATATAGTAGGAACTGGCAATGGAACAGCTTTATTAATAGACGATAGAGGTGTAATAGTAGAAATATATACATGTCCTTAAATAAATAATATGTCAGAAGTAACATTAACGTATGGACCCTCAGTAAAAGGATGGACTTCTTTTCACTCTTTTATTCCTGAATGGATGGTGGGTATGAATAGTAATTTTTATACGTTTTATCAAGGAAAACCCTGGAAACACCATAGTAACACTACTAGAAATCAATATTACGCAACTGACTCTATTGCTTCTTCTATAGTTAAATTTGTATTTAATGACGGACCTATTGAAACTAAGATGTTTAAAACCATTGAATTAGAGGGTACTAAAAGTTGGAAAGCTGACATGGTAAGTGACCTACATTCAGCAAAAATAGAATCTCAGTACTTTGTTCCTAAAGAGGGATCGTTTTTTGCTAACGTTAGAAGAACGGTGGAATCAGGATTAAATGTAGATTTCTCTCAAATATCAACTCAAGGTTTAGGATCTAGCTCAACTGTAGCATCAATTGGCAACGTTTTAACTATTACGTTTACTTTTCAACCTACACAACAACTAAATCCTATAGTGGATATAGGGGATATTGCTTACTTTAAAGACGGATCTGGAAACTTGTTAGAGATGGGTTCAATAACTGGATTATCTAACTCTGATGTGTTTGGCTCTGGATTTATTGAAGTTACTAATCCTACTAACACTCCTGTAGCTACTAATTTTGTTTTTGCAGTAAAGAATAGTGTAGCTGAATCTTACGGCCTTAGAGGTCATTATAACGAGGTTACTTTAACAAACTCTGATCAAACTAAAACTAATTTATTTGCGGTCAGTAGTGAAATATTTAAGAGTTATCCTTAATTTAGTATCTTTGTGGTAAAGTGAATTTTATGTCCAGAATTAAAACTTATTTCGTTTTTTTATATCACTGTTTTTTAGCTATATTAAATATATACTTATTTGATTGCATTTTCTCTTTTGGGTTTGGTGATTCTTATCTAGCAATAGCTCCATTTGTTATTCCAGCGGCAATTAGTTTATTTAAGTTAGGAGCTAATTATTTTCAAAAACAAAAAGCGCAGGGTGCTCTTGCTGATGCTACTGCTGAAGCTGTGAGACTAGGTCAAGATATTGAAAAAAGAAAGTTCATTAATAGATACGAGGCTTTACAAGCTCCCCTCACAGGTACTAAGCTTCAAATGGAACAAGTTCAAAGGTCAGCTCAGTCCACAACAGAGTCTCTTCAAGAGGGAGGGCAAAGAGCTTCGATTGGAGGTGCTGGAAGAGTACAACAAGGAGTGACAGATGCATCGGCAAAAGTAGCCGCTAGGTTAGATGACATCCAATTAAAGATAGATGATAAGTTTATGTCTCAAGAACAGAGAATAGGTATAATGAATGAAAAAAAAGATTTACAGCTGCAATACCAAAGATTAGCTGGAGCTCAAAGAGCTGCTACTGCTGCTGGAGACCAAATAGCAGATAATAACGCAGCGATGATAGGTGCTGTAGGAGGACTTGTTTCTGCAGGAATTCAAGGTGCAGGATTATACAGTGATACAAAGAAATTAGCTGACTCAGCAGGGCTGTCTGTAAAAGATTATAAAAATCAATTATTATTGAATCCTCCTCCAGCAGAAACAACAACAACAATCACAAAAGAAGATGGAAGTTCTGAGACTACTACTACTAAAAGAGCTCCTACTGGTAGAGAGAAAGCTGAACAAGCATCAAAAGATCTCACTAAGGAAGCTGTAAATGATCTCTCAGGAGCTCCTGAATACAACATAAGTCCAAATGACCCTAGATATACGCCTCAATACGATCCTAATAACGATCTTTATATTCCGCCAGAATTTAGAGTTTTTGGAATGGGTGGCGTGCCTGTAGACCAAAGAACTTTACCTCAATACCAATAACTTTATGAGTAGTAAAATTATAGAATACGCAGGTTATGTAGCTCCCAAAGCAACGGATTGGGATACTGTCTTAGGAGAAGTGGAAACTGAGCTTGTTGGTCAGGTAAATAAAAGAGTAAAGCAGAGAGAAACAGATTTAAACATTCAGCAAGAAACAGAAGCTGCTATTAATGACTTTACAACAGGAGTAAGTCAAGATTTCACAGATTATGTATCAAGAGGTGTAGAGGCTAATAGAAATCTTATGATGACCTATACCAATCAACTACGTAGTAATAAAATAAATTCCACACAGTATAAAATGCTGATGAATAGGGTTACTAACGATTGGAAGCAGTTTGGAGAGTTTTCTAATGACTTTGAGAAAAGGTTAGCGGAAATGGAAACCAGAAACAAAGATGGCAAATCATCTGTTATTGAATTATGGAATGGTGAACGAATCGCAAGTGCTGCAGATTTTAAAAACAAACAATTAATTCCTAATGCTAGTAGTGGTAGTTTATACTCTGTTAGTTTTGATAAAGAGGGTAATCCTATAAAAAAGGATATAATCCACATGAATCAGCTTAATAACTTCAGAGCTCAATTAGTTGATAAACAAGATTTGCAAGCAACGATTAAAAGCATTACTGATAAGGCTGGAGATTTTAAAAGTGTTATAGGAGATGAACCAATAGAGTCTGTAGAAGGAATATCAAAAAGATTAGCGGAAAGAGACCCTAAACTACTTCAAGATTATAACAATTTGATAGATGGCATATACAACACAGTTTTAACTGGACCACCTAATCAAGTAGCTAGTAATTTAGCAGACAACATATTAAATAATAAAAACCAAAAGTACTTTACTTATCAAGAGGGAGATTTAGATAAAGGAGGTAGATTTGAGGGAAGAGACGCTGAAGACGGGGTTAAAATGATTCAAGAAAGTGATGGAAACTGGGGAGCTCAACTAACAGATGGTCAAAAACAAAGGCTAAGAGAGAAGTCTAAAGCAATAGCTGATACTCAGTTAGGTTTTAAAGAAGTTTATTTAAAAGATAAATTAGATAGAGAGAAGCTAGATTTAGAGGAGGCAAAATTAGAAGAAGCTAAAAGAAAGGAAATAGCTGCTGAAAAAAACAAATTAAAGTTAGCCAGAATTAAAAAATCAAAGCCTGGGGAAACTCCTAAAGAACCAGATTACAAGCCTTATACTCAGTTATTAGAATCGTTTGATGCTAAAGATGCTTCTCGTATTATAGCTAACCCTAAAGTAGTGGACGCTGTTTATAGTAAAAATGGGACCGAATTAGTTGTTACTCTAAAAGGAACAGATAAAACTCCAGGTGGAACTGAAACTTATTCAACTACCGACAAAGAAGGTCAGAAAGCAATTTCTAGATTAATGAACATTGATTCTAAAGTGTCAGATTTAGAAATAGATGAGTTATTTGATAAAGATTATAATAGTTACGTAGATGACGAAGGTAATATACTAAAGCAAGAGGACAGGAAGCAAGTAGCAAGAGACGAGGTAATTGTTATAGATGAAGCAGACTTTAAGCAAAAAATAACAGTTGGAGATAAATCAGAAACTTACAGTTTTGATAATTTTATAAATGCGGATTGGGGAGACAACGCGCCAAAAAAAGTTCAGTACGTTAAAGACCTTGCTTTAAATTCTGGCATTTTAGACTTGAAAGATATTGACAATTTAGATATAGAAGTAGTTGATAAAGGTACAGGTAATATGGGTGCTGATGATTTCATGAAAATTACTTATACTATGCCTGATGGTAGAGTAATAGAATCTAACACATTAGACAATGATCCAGCATTATTAAAAGGAAAAAGTCCAAAAGAAAATAAAGACATATTTGAAAACTTCCTACAAGAATTAAGAAGAGAACTTTATTTTAAAGGAGAGGCTCCAAAAGGTAAAAAACCAGCACCAAAAGAGAAAGTTGGAACTAATGTGGAAATTGATGAAAATCTATAAAGCAATATGAGTGACGTTAATGAAGATTTAATTAGAAATTTATACGCTAAGTATGCTCCGGATGTAGATGTAGATTCTAAAATAGAGCACATTCAAACTACTTATGGAGATAATCAAGACTCTTTTGTAGAAAGTTTTTATAGAAAATATTCCCCCGACACAGAAGTTTCTAGTAAATTAGACTACATAAACTCAAAGTACCCAGTAGATGAGGTAAAAAAAAAAGAAGAAACCGAAGAAATCGAAGAAGAAGAACTGGTTTCAGATTCTCAAGAGGAAGTTACGGAATCTACTACCGAGGTCGGAAACGAGAGTACTTCGCAGGCATCAGTTTTAGAAGAAGA
>Ga0209337_1001065_pt1 | contig 21282 bp, 32 predicted proteins | sample LinPmetageLP53_FD_184044 | JGI IMG/M metagenome (GOLD analysis project Ga0209337, IMG submission 184044) | Marine viral communities from the Pacific Ocean - LP-53 (SPAdes) (version 2) | ecosystem: Environmental > Aquatic > Marine > Oceanic | place: Pacific Ocean | collected 2010-02-08 | reverse complement strand
CATAATTAAGCCTCCTTGTTTGCGTTAATTATAAGGGGCTACAAGCTATGTCTTCATCATCAGGATAGCCTGTTTAAACGCCCCTTAACTTATTATTCATTTACAAATATATTAAAATCCTCATCTAAATTTTGTGAGCTTATAAATTCCAATCTAAGCTCTAGCTCTTTTTCATTAGATAAATCCTCTGAACTTTCTCTAAACCAGTCATAGCTTTCATCTAAATCTTTATTAGATATAAACTCTATGGTATTTTCAAGTTCTTGCTCTGTTTTCTTTGCGTGTAAATCTGCAATAGTTTTTTTAATACTATCTGCTTTTTCGTTATAGTCTTTTAGAGCTTTTGTAAATCTCTCGTTTATTTTCATAGTTGGTCTCCTTGTTAGTTTTTCCAAATACAAAAGAACTTATAAATAAAAAATCCATCTTGTCAATAAGAAAAATAAAAATATTTCTATAGCATAAAAAACGTCTTTTGTCAAGCTCTTTTTTTTCTCTGGCTCAAACCTGCTTAACTTGGGCTAATCTACTCCTCACAGAATGCCCCAGGATACCCCTAGAACGCATTAAAAAAGTTTTTTAGTGTGAATATATGACTATCTGAATTTATAGACGGGGGAGCGTTTCAATATCTAGATAAAAGACCTACGTAAATAATCGGCTGTTTAAACGCTCTCTAGTTATCCACAAGTTATACACATAAAAGTTTTCCACAAGTTGTACACAAAATGTGGATAAGTCTAGAGTCTGTTTAAACGCTGTCTAAAAATAGGTAAAAAAAAAGGGCTATTTCTAGCCCTCTTTTTCTTAGTTGGTTTTTTTGTTAAGCTTGAAAATCCTTAACAATGCTCAAGCTGGTGTTTTTACCTCCACCTATTACGTAGCGTTTATTTGCGTCAATCTTGACCAGCTCCGTTGGTGTTTGGATGTATGCCTCACCCTTAATCTGTCTGACCTTACACGTTAAGTTGAACGTTTGGAATAAGCCATTTAAACGCTCTCTCGTTGTCGGTGTGTTCCATCCAGCTAAGGTAAACCATAGCCCCCTGCCAATAAAGTTGAAATTTGCTATCTCGTTGCCGTGTAGATATAGCGTGCTTTCATTCACTGGGCTTGTCTTGTCCTGGTATGCTAGATGCCCCACCTTGACGGATGTATTACCCAGTGTCATTGGTCTTCTGTTTAAAAATGCCTCTGCTGTTTTCTTTGTTATTTCATTTTTTCTCATTATCTTGCCTCCCTGCGTAAAGCTTTCGCCCTGTTTAAACGCTGTTGTTTTTTCTTATCTTTTTTGCTGTTTTTTACCACTCTCTGCTGAGTGTCTTCCTGCCTAAATCCAGCCACTTGTGCTGAGCTTAGACCCTGGTAATCTCTTAATCTAAAATGCATAGTATTAATCTCCTTGTATTGTTAATAATCCTAAGACTAGGAGGCGTTTAAACAGCCTCCCAGTTTCGCTGTTCTCAGCTCATCAGTTAGGCGTTAAAATGCTCCTATCTCTGTTAGCTCTATATAGTGGTCAATGCTAAGCGTTTGACCTCCGAACTTTTTACCTAAGACTACATGATATTCACCCTCGCCACAGCATAAGCAGTGATTTAGTTGAATTTCTCTAATCCTGGATTTGTTCGTATTGAATCCGTGGTCACATGCAATTTCTTCTGTGCCTTGACATTGTAGCTTGATATTTCTGTTTGTGTCTTGTCTCAAGCCCTTAAGATTAATCGCCTGCTCTGGAAATTCGCCTATCTTTTTGACAACTTTAGCCAGCTTTTTAGTCAGCTTTTTTGTAGCTGTTGTAGCTGTCATTTTACCTTCTAAGCCAATAGCTAAAGCCATCTTTTTAAATACTGGTCCGTGACCGTTTTCGTTGTTGTCAATAGCGTGTATAATCTCATGACATAAAATATCTAAGATACGTTCGCTGTTTTCTCTGTCAGTGGTTGCTATGTTTAGCGTGATAAGATTAACGCCGTTGTTAACATGAGCTTTATAACATACGCCAAGCGTTCTATTATTTTGCCCTGTTTTCCCTGGCATCATGCCCACGTTTAAGCGTAGCTTTTTCGGAATTGTCAGTTTTGCTGGTCCAAAGATACTTTTTTGTAACTCTGGCAGGCTGTCCTGTAGCCACTGGCTAACCTTAACTTCTGTGTTAATTGATACTGCTTTTTTCTTTGTCTTGTTCATTTTTTAACTCCTTGTTTTTGTTAATTGAACGCTACAATATAGCATGTTTAAACGTTAAAACAAATACTTTCTTTTATAGCCTCATAGATTCAGAGCGTTTAAACAGGTGAACCCCTAGCTTATATATAGCTGGTAATGTAGGTATTGGATAGCCGTTTAAACAGGCTCTCATTGGTTCTGGGATGGTTCTAGGAATAGATACTATATATAATTATTCATGCGTGTGAACGGTCTGTAATATAACATTATACGTAAGCTTGTCAAGTGCTGATGCTCTCCGTCGGTGACAGGCTGACAAGATGCTAGCCAGGATTGGTGAAAGCATAGATATAAATAATAATGCTTGACATTGTCAGATAGCTGTAAGTCTAGCAATATCAAGGCTAATTTGGAATCTCAACCTACTTTTAGGAATCGTAACTTGAAAAAGACCGGGGGGCGTATTGAAAAAAAAGAAGTCCACACAAAGTTGTGCTATTTTTTTAGGTTGTGTTGGTTCTGGAAGTGTTGATATTGTTGAAGATAGAGAAACTGATAACATACTAACTATACTAGCTAGTAGGTTTGTAGAGTTATCCTAACCTAAGTTAAGCAAAAAAACGCCTGAAGTCAAGTACAAAGATGTCTAAGGTCTAAAAAATATTTTATAATTATTCCTTGACTTTTTCCAATCTATGGCATTAAGCTCTATTATGTTTAAAGGACCTAACGGAGCAGGTAAAGGAGATAGACCTAGACCTACATCCATATCTAAGAAAGAATATGACAAGCGTTGGGATAAAATATTCAACAATAAAAAGGAATCACATGGCAAGACAAAAAAAGACAAAACCGACTAATAAAGAAATAGTGTATAACATTGCCCTCTTAAGGAAAGAAATGTTCCAACTAATAGAAAGAGTAATGTTAAATGAATCAGTCATTAATAAATATATAGAAATGAAGAAAGATACCAAAAAATTTAATAAATATTTACAAGATGAAATACAAAAGGGAGCAGATGAAAACACTAAAGCTACCACAAAATAAGACCTTAGAGTTATCTATTAACGGTCACGATTACGATATTCGCTTTATATCTGGAGCTAAGGCTGACTTTGGTTCAGATGAGGGAGAGATATTAGGAGCAATCTCTATGCGTAGCTGTGACATTATTTTAGAGCATGATATGAAAGATAGTAAGATATTAGAAGTATTATGTCATGAAGTAATGCATGCGATAACCTATGGTACGAGTTTAGAAATGACAGAAACACAAGTCCAAGTAGTTGCCAATAACCTATATCAATTAGGTTTTGGTGACTATCTATGGAAAAAAGCAGGAGGGAAGTATGATTCCAAACTACGACGCAATAATAAAAAAAGCTAAATCGCTATGCGACAATAAGAATACAGATTATGCACAAACACAAGAACCTTTTTCTAATTTTGAAATGGTAGAAGCTCTTAAGATATGTGATACATCAACTGGCATTCTTGTTCGTATCTCTGATAAAATAGCTAGAATATCTAATCTATTGAAGAGAAATGGAAATAGAGCGATAGAAGAAGAAAAAGTAGAAGACACTATGTTAGATTTAATAAATTATAGCGTAATACTATTGAGTTACTATGCATATGAACAAGAATATAAAATGTATACTGACTCAGAAAACGGAGATAAAAATGATAAATCCAGGTAAAATATTAGAGCATACCACAAAGAAGGCAAAAGTAAACTTACATTGTCTTACAGATGTACACGTTGGAAGTAAAGTATTTGATAGAGAGCTATTTTTAAAGGCAATAAAGACTATTAAAGACGACCCAAACGCTCTTTGGTTTGGAAATGGTGACATGTTGGAGTTTATTCCACCTAATTACCACATACCTGAAGGCGACCAGTTGTTTGATAACAACGAACAGTACTCACAATTCGTAAAAATGGTAAGACCTATTATGGATAAGTGTGTATTTATGCGTGGAGGTAATCATGATACGCTTCGTTCTGTACGTTTAGCAGGAATTGATATAATTCGTGTGCTATGTGACGACCTTGAAGTGCCTTATTTCCCATTTCCAGGCTATGCAGTGATAAATTATAAGCATAATCGCTTTACATTTGCTAGTGGACATGGAAAAAGTGGGGCAAAAAACGGAGATATGGAGCTTATTAAGCTTAGAAACATATTTCCAGACGCTGATATGTATTATTTGGGGCATAATCACCAACTTTATGCAAAACCAGTAGATTCGTTTGAAATTATGCAAGATAGTGAAGAAGTCAAGCGACAATGGTTTGTACGTGGAGGCTCATTTATAGGATATGCTGAATATGCACGCTATGCTATGTTTGAACCACAAACAAAAGGATGGGTAGAGATAAGATTAAGCGATAAAGACCCAGAGTACATTGTTCACCGTAAATGAAGCAAAGAACTATAAAAGGTAAGGAGCACATTGTATACGACAGTATCAACGAGCTCAGGCAGGCTATGCCATTACAAGCCGTACAAGATGATTGGAGAAATGCTCCTATAAGTTCATGGACCTTAACAGATGATGGGCAGGTTTGTGAGGTGTTAGAACGTGGAACTATCAACAACCAACGATATGTACGCACAGCGATTGGTATGTTTAACTGTGCTCCTTCCGTAAAAATGGAGGGTGAGATGCGAGAGAGTATATATGCGTTTAGTGGGAAAAACAGCAATACAGTGTTTAAAGAACGTGTGAACCCTTCTAAGCAAGAATTTTTGTTCGCAAGATATATAGCGAAGGGCGAAGGCATTACGGAGGCGTTTAAACGTGCTTATCCTAGGTCTAAGTCTGATACGTATATTAAAGAACAAAGTAGTATGTTATTAAAAACAGAAAGGATTAAAACGTTGATTGATAAAGAAATAGAGAAAATATTAGATGAAACAGAGATTACTCCTAAATATCTACTGTTAAAGACAAAAGAAATCGTGGATAACTTAGAAGCAAGAGATAGTGACAAAATATCTTCTCTTAAGATGCTAATGGAAATATCTGGATTACTAGGAAAGAAAGAACAAAAAACAGAATCAATACAGTTGTTTAAAGGATTTAGTCCTAAGCAGCTAGAAATACTAGAGGGAAATGATGTCAAAGAAATTGCAAGCCAACAAAGAGAAGTACCTAGATTGCCAGATGTGCGAGAGGAAAGTCAAGATTCAGAGGTCGCCGATAAAGTATAGCGACTTTCTAATGAATACTATGATGGGAGTACCAATGGAAAAATATATCACTGTTGATTGCCCATGTCTTTGTATGTATGACGATGAATTGGATTTAATTGGATTTAGTAGGGAGTTTATAGAAAATAATGGAAAAGCTTAATATATCTGAAAAAGAGGTGCTACTTCATAAAGCATCTAAAGACTTAATACTGTTTGGTAAGTTATTTCTACCAAATGATTTTTTACATAAATCAGCTTCACCTCCTTTTCATTACGACCTTGGTAAAAAATTAATTAGTACAAAACCTGGGGCACGTACTTGTAACGTGCTACCCAGAGGTTTTGGAAAATCTGTATTAATGAAAGCTGCTATTATGCATAAGCTATGCTATGCCTCCAAAGAAGACTCTATGTTTATGGCATGGGTGGCTGAAGAACAAGGACAGTCTATTGACCACGTAAAGTACATTCGTTCACATTTAGAAGAAAACGATGCAATACGATATTACTTCGGTAATCTATGTGGGGGTGATGAAGGCAAGAGATGGACCGAAAAAGACCTTATTACTACAAAAGGGCATCGTATCATAGCTAAAGGTACTTCGCAGCGTTTAAGAGGGCGTGCAGAGGTTGATACACGGTACACTGGTATTATACTAGATGACTTTGAATCAGAGCTTAATACTAAGACAGCTACAAGAAGAGATGAGATTAAGCAATGGATTGTATCAACAGTATACCCATCACTAGAAGAAAGTCCAGGAAGAGAAGGATGGATATGGTTATCAGGAACGATTGTACACTATGACGCATTCTTACAAAATATTGTAGATGGATGGAAAGAAGCAGAAAAAAATAAAAAGAAATACCCATGGGATGTAACATTCATTAGAGCATTAGAAGATGGAAAAGCTACATGGGAAGAACAATTTCCAGTATCTAAACTAAACACAAAACGACAAGAGTACATAGAAGCTGGTAAAGTAGATAAGTTTGCTCAAGAGTATCTAAACGATGCTAGGGATAGTGCTTCTGCTACATTCCAATTAGACAACATAAGGTATCATAACTATGAGTTTTACTCAGATGGTAAGTTCTCTTACTTAAAGAGTGACGAAGAAATGATTCCTATATATACTTACATGGGCGTTGACTTGGCACATACAGCTACAAAAACCTCTGACTATCAAGTAATTATGGTTATGGGAATAGATTCAAAGAAAAATAGATATGTCATTGATTATTACCACGATAAGATACCAGCGTTTGATATGCCAGAGCAAGTATTAAAGATGGCAAAGAAATATGCACCTATAAGAAGATGCTCAGTTGAAACCGTTGGTGCACAAGAGATGGTAAGAGATATGGTAGAAAGAATGGCAAGAACAGAAAAAAGATTACTACCTGGAATAAACAAAGGGGTAAGACCTCCACATGGGATTAAAAAAGAAGATAGACTTGAAATGTCTATAGGTAGTATTGTTAATTCTAAGAAGCTATACATAAGAAAAGAGCACACAGAACTTATAGAAGAAATATTTGAGTTTCCTAAAGGAAGACATGATGACTTGTTAGATGGACTGTATTATGCTGACTTTTTTGCTAAGCCACCACGTAGTCATGCAATGCAAAACGATGAATACGAAAGACCAGACGATTTTACTGTAAAAGCACGAACTAAAATTAATTGGATGACTGGGTTGAAAATATGAGATTTCGTGTATTCACTGGCAGTAAATTCTTTAGGGATATGGTATCTGATTATACATTAGAAGAATACCTAAGCTACTTAAAAAGGGTAGAAGGGTACAAAAACAAAGTAGGGGAAACATTTTATCCATACAATTCGCCAGAAGGTGGATTAAAAACTATTGGCTATGGATATAAAATTAAATCACTCTCAGAGCAAAATGCTCTAGATAAGGGTGGTATGTCTATTTTAGAGGTAGAACAGACATTAGAGCATGAAGCTATTCTTTCTTTGATGCACGCAAAAAACCATTGCGTAGCAAAAGGAGTTAAATGGCAAGATGTAGATGACAGACTAAAGCACGCTTTAGCTGACTATTGTTTTAATATAGGAAACTTAAGAGGGTTTCCAACAACATCTAAGTGTTTAATGAACAATGATGTTAAAGGTGCTATAGAAGATGACCCAACAAGAGAAGGGTTTAAGCACTATGACAGAGTGTACAAAGACCCAGAAGGCAATAGAAAGCCATTAGGGCGTAATAAAGAATTTTATAAAGAGTTTTTAAAACCATATTTAAATGAGGAAGCATAGTGGCAAAGATAGATAATATAGGATTATTAACAAAACTTTACAAAGCAGTAGATAAAAAAAGAAATCAATTTAATAAAAAGTTTTCTTTAGAAAAAGTTAACCACGATATAGATATGTACAATGTAAGTAATAAAAAAAACATACCTAAACCTTTTGGTGGTAAAACTGAGTATGATTTAAAAGCAGACGCTGCAAACAAAAAAAATAACAAAGCAAGGTAGCAAGTATGGCACAAATTAAAGAAGACCAAAAAGCAAGAGATAATAGAGATATATTTCAACGTTATGCTGATGCACGACAAGACTGGGATGTAGAAGCAAGAGATGGTATAGATTTTACTTTAGGTAATCATTACTCTAAAGAAGAGTCAGAAATACTACAGTCTATTGGTCAAGCTGACTTTACTATAGACAGAATATATGCAGCCATAGATAAGCTAAAATCTTTAATGACTTCAAGACCTGTAAAGTTTGGAGTAGTTGCAAGAGAAGATTCAGATACAAAAATGGCAAATGTGTGGAAAACATTACTAGAATATATTTACGATATATCAGATGGGCAGCATCACTTTAAACAAGCTGTACACGACTATGCTACTGCTGGAATTGGTTATTTCTATTCATACATAGAGCCAGAAGCAGATTATGGTAGAGGAGAAGTCATGTTTACGCATGTCAATCCATTCAGAGTGTACGTAGACCCTGCTTCTAGAGACAGGTATTTTAAAGATGCTGCAAACATTTTACTGTCTACAATCTTAACTGAAGAACAGTTATTAGACTTATATCCAGACGTAGAAGAGCATCTACCAAACATAGAGACGTATACATCTGACCATAATGACGACTACCCTAGTTCTCAACAAAAAAATTCACAGCAAATATTTACACCTGCAGAAGTACAGGATAAAGATTATGCAAACGGAGTAAACTCACGTTATCGTATTATTGAGCGTTTTACTAAAATAAGAGTTCCTTTCTATAGAGTAGCCGACCAACAAAACAACTCAGAAACAATTATGAGTCAAGATGGTTTTAAAGTATTTATGGCTGAAAATGAAGCAAAGTTTGACAATAATACATACGACTTTGTAGAAATACCACAAACAAGAATTAAAGTTACAGCATCATTAGGACAAGTCCTTTTATATGAGACAATACTTGATACTGATACATACCCTATTGTACCAATACCAAATATATGGACCAATACTCCTTACCCTAAATCAGATGTAAACAAAGTAAAAGATATGCAAAGACTACTAAACAAGTTGTTTTCTCTTGCATTGTCTCACGCACAAACCTCTGCTGGACTAAAACTATTAGTTCCACAAGGAAGTGTAGAAAGTATTTCTCAGCTTGAAAAAGACTGGGCTAATCCTAATGCTGTAATAGAATATGACCCAAGTTACGGAGAACCACATTTTCCTTCACCTCAACCATTAACAAGTCAGTTTTATGCATTGATTAATCAAGTAGAAAGATATATTGATTTGAACTTTGGTGTTCCAGAACTATTACAAGGATTTAAAGAGGGTGCTCATAGTAGTGTTAGAGGAACAATGTTACTAGCACAAATGGGAGAAGGTAGAGGAGCAAGTAAGTTAAGAGATATAGAAATGTCTTTACAACAACTTGGTAAGGTTTTATATCAAATGTCTAAAGGGCATTATGATTTTGAAAAGAAGTTTAGAATAGTACAACCTAATAATGATATTACTGAGTTTGCTATTAACAATAGATTATATGATGATAAAACAAAAGAAATAGTAAAAATTGAAAATGATATTACTTCAGGTCAATTTGATATACGTATTGTTTCAGGCTCTACAATGCCAAGCAATAAACATGCTGAATATCAAATGTATCTAGAAGCTTATCAGTTAGGGTTAATTGACAAAGTAGAAGCGTTGAAGAAAACAGAAATCTTTGACAAGGAAGGCGTATTACAGCGTACTGGAGAAGTACAGCGTTTACAACAAGCCGTCAGTCAATTACAAGAACAAAACAAAATTCTTTCTGGTGATTTACAAACTGCCCAAAGAGAGTCTATGTCTGACAGAAAACGTGTTGAGGTACAGAAGTTTAAATCTGAACTCAATAAAGTGGTTACTGGAGCACAGGCTCAACAAAAAGTAAATACAGAGCGAACAAAACGTCAACAAGAACAACAGGTGCAGGCTGGAATCACTTCATTAATGTCAGAAGATATTGGTGAGGAATAAACAGCACATCAAAGGAGAATAACATGAGTGACGAATACATAAATGAACAAGCTTTAGAAGGTTCTGAAACTTCTGAAAATAATGATATAAGTGAGTCTGATAATCAAGAAATGGATTTGAGTTCTGACGTGCCACAAGAAGATGATGCACGTAAATTCCAGTCTATGTACGATAAAGCCCAGGCTGAGTTAGACAAAGTAAAACCAGTAGCACAGCTATTTCAGGAAAATCCTGAACTGGTAGACGTTGTCAAAAACCACTTATCAGGGGGTAAAGGACAGGACAAAGAAAATATAAAGATAAACGAAGAGGAATTCAATCCTTGGGATGCACATACTAATCCAAATAGTAAGTCGTATCAACTTAGAGAGCAAGAAATTGAGAAAGCTGTAAATAGTAAAATGCAGGACTATATGGGAAGATTAGAAGCCCAACGTTCTATTGATACTTTAAAACTTAGAGCTCAAACTGAATACAAGCTATCTAATAGTGATGCGAATGAATTTGTAGAATTTGTGACAAAGCCAAAGGAACAACTTCCTCTTGAGACACTTTTTAACGTATGGAATACAAACAAAAATGGAATGCCTAGAGCAAATCAAAATATTGAAAGCGTGAAAAAAACTCAGCAAAGACCAAAGTCTGCTGGTTTAGTTCAAGGTGGAGAACCACCTCAATTATCAGATAATGATAATATGTGGAGCAATATTTTAAAAGCTGGTAATCCTCTTTCCATAGGTGGTAAAAGTGTCATTAAAAAATAATCTGGGAGGATTAAAAAATGGCAATAACAAGTGGACAATTAAAAGCACAATCCTTTAGTGCTGCTACGACTGCTACTGGTGCATCAGGCACTGGTGTTGCTCCAGACCAAAGACGATTATATAACTTTTCTGACAGGATTGCTGAATTAGCACCTGAAGAAAGTCCGTTTTTCGTCTATCTGAGCAAAACTGCTAAACTTCCTACTGATGATTCTTTGTTCCGTTACTTAGAAGACAGAACAAAAATTAATTACACAAGTAGAGAGTTTTTTATTGACGGTAATATGAACGGAAGTGCTGCTGTAACAGCTGGTACTGACTATTCACTTACTGTTGAAGCAGCTGAAGGGTCATCAGACTCTGCAGGAAACGTAGACTGGTTAGTAAAAGGAATGGTAATAGCAATCAGAACATTAGGAGATGCAACAGGTGCTGCAGGTTACGGAAACGTAATTGTAAGAGTAGAATCTGCTCCAGTTCAAAATGCTGCTGATACTACATTCGTAGCTAAATGTATTTCTGTTTCAAGCACAGCTTCAAACATGAACAAAATACTAGATGCACAAAGATGTCAGGTAATCGGTTCAGCTTTCGCTGAAGGTTCTGGTTCACCAGACGTATTCTCAGACAGCATGGATGATGGATTTGGATATACTCAAATCTTTAAGACAGCTGCTGAAATCTCAAACACAGCTCACGCTACACAATTACGTGGAGTAAGTAATGAGTTTGATAGAGTCTTAGCTCAAAAACTAAGAGAACATAAGATAGATATTGAAAGAGCTATGCTTTTTAATCAAAAAGCAAGAATTGACGGCGTTCAATATTCAGAAGGTCTTATTGGTCACATCATTAAAAACAGTACAGTAGTATCTGATGACTCAGCGTTATCATACAACTCAGGCAAAGCATACTTTAGAACTATGGCTGAAGCTGAACTAACTTATGATAGACTATTAAGCGACTTTGAAGTGGTATTTGACCCAGCTCGTGGTGGTTCTAACGAACGATTAGCGTTGGCTTCATTACCAGTAATGTCTTATTTCAATAAGATGGGTGCTGTGAGTTTCTCAGAAAACTCAACAAACGGTACTCAATATCGTATTAACATGGATGAACTAAGTGGTCAGTTTGGTCACAAATTAATGCAACTTGACACAATACACGGTACAGTGTATATGGTTAAAGAACCATTATTTAGAGGACATTCATCAGGTATGATGGCTATGGCTGACATGAGTAAAGTATACTACAGACCATTAGTAGGTAACGGAATCAATCGTGATACCCAAGTTATGACAAATGTACAAGGTGCAGATGAAGACTTGAGAAAAGACATGATTCTTACTGAAGCTGGACTAGAAGTATGCTTACCAGAGTCACATTATCTAATTAACCTAGAAAACGTATAAGGGAGATTGAGATGAAAACAAGCGTATTAAATAGTAATAGTGGTGATTACGGTAAACAGTATAAACAATGGGTCGTAGAAGCAGTAACTGCTGATAAGACACTTGATGGAGATGACTCAGGAAAACTATTCGTAGTTAACCCTGCAGCTACAACTACATTAACATTACCATCTGTTTCATTAGTAGGATGGAATTGTACTGTTGTATTAACTGAAGGAATTGCAGCAACTGATGGTTCTATGGACCAAATTGTGAACATTGCTTTAGGTCAAGGTGATAACATTGGACAAGTACATGAAGTAGACGGAGCAGCTGGTAACTTTGCAGTTACTGGTGACGACTTCTTCGTGTTTACTGCTGCAGCTACTCCAGGTGATAGGGTTGAACTTATCGCTGATGGTACACAGTGGATAATCCAAGCGTATGTTAAAGACCTAAGTGATGCTGATTTCTCTGCTAACGCAGACACTATAGCATAAAACAATCCGTAAGGATTAGCAGTTTGGGTACTGTGGGGTTATTCGTAAAAAGGTGTAACCCCAAACACCCATAATGAAATTTAATTAAATAGGAGAATACAATGGCAAATTATAGTGCAGCAGAAGTAAAAGTTATTATAAATGATATTAGTGTAAATGCTAGTAGTGTTGATGGTTCGTTAGCAAAAGAAGTTAAGACTTTTGTAGCTACATTAACAGATAATACAATTATTTCAATAAACACGGTAAAACTAGATAGCTCAAGAGTTGCTTATATAGTTACTTATATGTAGTATGGCTAAGTGTCAACATTGTAGCGAGCCTAATCCAGAAGGGTTATTTAACTGCCCTTCTTGTGGTAAAAAGGCTAATAAGTCAAAATGGACCACTAACACCTTTATTAGAGAAGGTGGTTATGCAACAGCTATTAGAAAAGACCAAATAGATTTTGGTACAAAAGATATGAATGAGCATATAAAAGAGACAAAGAAAAAAAATGATGTTTCAAGAGATAAAAAGATAAATTCGCTTATAAAGTGGAAGTAAATTAGTGAGAGGTTTAACAAGTAATACAAGAAGAAGTAATGGAGCTAAAAAAACTAGACAAGGTTGTAGCACTAATACTAAATATGGAAATAAGATGAGTAAAAAACATTATAAAAAAAAGTATAGAGGTCAAGGATGAATGAAAAAAAGAAAAAAGGCTATTCTCCTTTTTTAGGTTCACGTAAAGAACAACCACTTGTTGACCACATGTATCGTGATAGTGGTGTGTTAGACCCTAAGTTTGTAAAACAAACAATAAAGAACGAAGTTAAGCTTTTTAAACAAAGTCAAATAGAGCTTCAAAGAATGAGAGAAGAAGCAGGTAGAAGACAAGCAGAATCAAACTATCAAAGACAAATGCAAAAGTTTGAAGCAGAGAGAAAGTTGATTAACGATAGGATAAATAAACTTAAAAATAGTAGAGTTATAGACTAATGGCTGATTTTAAAACAAGAATAGATGACTTAACAGGTTTTGCAAGCACTGATGATACAGCATTAAATGACTGGTTGTCAGCTGGTTCTCGTTCTGTTATTAATATATTACCTGTAAATAAGTTAGAAAGAGTAGCCAGCAATGAAAACTTTACAAACAATATAGATGTAGAGGGAAAAAAGATTTTAGCAGTGGTTAGAAAAGATGACAATCACGCAAGTAAGATTTATACACCATGTAGAAAATTACCACCTTCAATGATGGGTAGAGTAAGTGATACAAATTATATGGAAGCTGCTTCAGAAAGTGACCCAGCATACATTATGCAAAATGATGTTCTAAATACATATCCAGGAAGTAATGCAAGCAATGATAGTAGAGTTGTATTTATTAACTCTTCTATGACTGTTGCTAGTACTGATTCTGCAATATCTAACTTTCCAGACGAAGCAGAAGAAGCAGTAATTTTGTATGCAAGCAGAAATGCATTAAATAGACTAATGAACGGTATGAATGCAATTAGTGCTTTAACCGTAAGTGTAAGTGCACCTAGTGCACCTAGTTTAGCAACAGTAAGTTATTCAGCAGCAAGCAATGCAGATGCAAGTGCTAGTTTAGTTGGAGCTATAACAGTAGCATCTGTTTCAAAATCAGATATATCTGGAGATGTTCCAGCTTATACTAAACCTGATATTACTGCTAGAGTGTCTTTTGAAGACTTTTTTAATGGTAGTGAAGATTTAAATCCTTTTGGAGATAGTGACCCAGGAGTATTCTCAACGAGCACTCCACCTAGCTTAAGTACTGCAAGTTTTAGTACTCCTGCTGTAGGAGATGTAACTGTTGCTAGCTTTGGTACTGCTCCTGCATACACTGCACCTGTGGTTACTGGAGATACCCAAGAAATAACTGGGTCAATAGTAGCTGGAGCTATAGGTACATCAGGAGACTTTTTAAATTTTCAACATTGGTATGATGTTCTTGCTGACATGATAGAAACAGAAGAAGATACAGAACTTGCTCAAGCTCAATTAGGAAAGATTCAATCTTACATACAAGCATATCAATCTGCAATGCAAAATCAATTAAATGTTTTTAATGATGCTAACGTTGAGTATCAAGCTGCAATTCAACAAAAAATAGAACAAGCTCGTATAAGTGCTAGAGACGCAGAACAAACAGCTTCTTTGTTATTGCAAAAAGAAGTTCAGGAATACCAAGCAAAGATTTCAGAATATCAAGCAGAGGTTAGCAAAGATGTTCAAACGTATGTACAAAAATTAGATAGATATAAAACAGAAGTTGCAACAGCTTTTCAAGCTTGGTCAACTACAGAAGGTTTTAGTCTACAGCAATATCAAACAGATATACAAAACGAATTAAATGAGTTCAATAAAGAAAATGTTAGGTATCAAGCTAATGTTCAAGCTGAAGTTCAAAAACATAATTCTGATTTACAAAAAGCAATAACACAAGCACAATTAGATTCAGCAGATGCACAACAAGAAGCACAGCAAGCAACTCAAGTAAGTTTAGCTAACAAGGCTCAGGACCAAGTGTTAGCACTACAGAATGCAGCTCAAACTATGGCAGCAGCAATACAAAACAATGATGACTTATTGCAAAAATTTAATTCAGAGTTAGGAAAGTATCAATCACAGGTTTCTGATGAAGTACAAGAATATAATGCTAACTTACAAAAAGATGTAGCTAAATATCAATGGTATGAAAAACAATATGCTATGATAGATGCAAGATATAAAGAACAAATACAAACACTTCAAGGAGCATTATAATGGCTGCAATAGAATTTAACGGAAAAGAAATATATAGTAGAGTGTTACAAGCAGTACCTAATGTATCAGAAAACTATGTATTAAACTTAATTAATGAAGCATTGATTGATATGGGAATGCATCAACAAAAAATGGAAAACGCTAAAACTGATTTAAAGCATAATCAACTATGGTATGCATTAGATGATGATGAGTCTGTTACAATTAATAAAGTATTTAGATGTGTTATAGAAAACTCTGATGGAGAGTATATAATGATTCCTAGATTGACTCCTGGACAAATAAAACAATTTTACAATGAAGCAAGTGCTGATACTAAGACAAACACTGCTTGGACGGAGGTATAATGGCAGCAGTAGACAGTCCGTATAAAGACCCTTCAAAAACATTTGTTTGGTGGATAGAAGGCGATAGACTTGCTATAGCTACATCAGAAGGAGATGTTAATACTACGGAAACAAGCGAAGGTAAGTTAAAACCTGTTCAATTAGGTTCTGGAAACACAGTAACTGGTGGATTAATTATTTCATACCATGCAGAACCAGACAAACTTACAAGTATTACAGGAACGATAGATGTTGATAATGTATTACAGCCAGCATTAATTGAGTATGTGAAAGCAAAAGCTTTAATGGATGCAGCTTCAAGAGAAGACAATCCACAGATAGCACAGATTAGAATGGCTGCAGCACAACAGTCATTAGCTTCTTACAGAGAAGCATTAAGAAAATTTGGAATGAAGAAAAATGATAAGGTAGGGGGAACTAGAGGTATAGTTCCGTCTGACATGCGATAAGGAGACAGCAATGGAAGTTAGCAAAGACAGTAAATTTACATTTAGTATAGAAACATTAATATCATTAGCAACTACGTTAGTCTTAGTAGTAGGTATGTGGTTTACACTACAAGCAGATATTAAAGAAGCAAAAGAATTACCTGAGCCACCAATAGGTAGAACAGAGTATGACTTAAAGGACCAGATGATTAGAAATACAATCATTGAAACTGAAAAAGATGTACAAGAGATTAAAGAAGAACAAAAAGAAATGCGTACAGATGTTAAAAACATTGAGCGTATGTTAATGCAAAAGTGAGGTACAGAGATGAATTGGTTATCTGGTATTACATATTTGGTTGGTATCTGTTTATCGTTATCGCCTTTATATGCTCAAAGTAGTTTAAAAGATTTACAACAGATTCAATTATTGAGTCAAGATGAATGCGTTATAGTCCAAGTAAATGCAGATTGGAACTTTAAAGCATCATTAGATTTAAACGGTTTAAATAATTGCGTATGGTTTAATGCAAGTATAGACGACAAAGAATATGGTGCAATTATTACAGATGAATGGAAGATAGTTTCTGTACCAACAATAATTATGTTTGAATATGGTAAAGAAGTAAAAAGATTTGAAGCTGGATTAAGTTTCAATTTAGATAAAAATAAAATCATCAAGGCAATCAAAGATGAAATTGATGAAATACAACTAAGGAAGTTTCAATGATATATTTAGCAAGATGGTTTAAAAAGTTATTTTATGGTTCGTTGTTATTAGGAACTTTGGCAGCACAAGACTTTTTTAAGTTTAGTACTATATATGGTGCTTATAGCTTTAGCAGTCCTGTAACTAAAGAACTACAATATCAAGTATCTGGTGGACAACTACAAGAGTTACAAGAAGAACTAGATGACCATAGTATTATGACCTTTGGTATAAGAAAGTTAGCAAGGTTTGGATATGAAAACAAACCAGAAGTTTGGTACACAGGAGATGAAGCACCTATTAATGAAAGCGTAGCTATTGGTAATGTGCCTACTGGCTGGGAGTATGTAATACAATACTCTGACCACAAAGAGTTTGAAGAAGAGTTTGTAAACGAACAATATATGTTACGTTATATGGGAAAGAGTTTTTTGGTAAAAGCCAATTACGATTCAAGGGGCTTAGAAGACGTAGAGTTCGCAGCCTTAGATATGCGTTACAAAAAAGATATAGGTAATCTTGCCTTATCATTAGGTGTTGCTGGTAGAATGCATCCAGCATATTTAGATTTTAGACCTATTGATTTATGGTGGGCAGAACAAGGAATTGACACAGATGAGTTTACACCATTCTGGGATTTTGCTTATTTTTATGGTTATTCAGATGAGTTTACAGAGCAATTTACACAATATGGTTATAGTTACTTTGATTTCAAATGGTATGATGCAGAAGGAAACCTTGTTGCTAACACAGATGAACAATTCTATAAACAAGTATATGGAGAGCTTGTTAAACAATATAATGAAGAATATGCAAAAGACTTAGGGTATCAAAACGAACTAAGTTTATCAGTAGGTGCAGACTATTACAAATACACACCTAAGAACTGGTTGCACATGTGGGTTACAGCTTACCCAGTAACTAAAGGCATGTCTGACTATTCATTTAACTATGATGTAGTAGATAATGGCATGGACTATGACTTAGGTTTAGTGTATGGCTGGAAGTTAACTAAAAAGTTTGGAGTATTTTTAGAAGGTAGATTTTTGTCAATGTACGATGTACAATCTTATGAATCTAAGGTTGGACTAAATTGGTTGATATACTAATGGCTAAGAAAAAAATAAAGAAAAAAAAGAAAGGCTTGTATGCAAACATACACGCTAAGCGTAAAAGAATTAAAGCTGGTTCAAAAGAAAAAATGAGAAAGCCTGGTAGTAAAGGTGCTCCGACAAACGCTAATTTTAAAAGAGCTAAGAAAACAGCTAAGAAAAGAAAGAAAAAGAAGTAGTGGCTAGAAAAGCAAAAAAAGCTATACGTAAGACTACTAAAGGTAAGAACGCTAATTATAGAAAAACTAAGTCTGGAGCAGGAATGACTGCTAAAGGAGTTAGGGCTTATAGGAAAGCAAACCCAGGTAGTAAATTAAAAACTGCTGTTACTGGTAAAGTAAAAAAAGGTAGCAAGGCAGCTAAAAGAAGAAAATCATATTGTGCAAGGTCTTTAGGACAACTTAAAAAAAGTTCTGCTAAGACTAGAAATAATCCTAATTCAAGGATTAGACAAGCACGTAGAAGATGGAAATGTTAAAGGAGATAATGTGTATAAAAAACCTAAAAAAAGAAAGAAAAGGAAATAGTATGAATTGTGATTGTGGATGTGGAATATGCCTAAGTTAAATATGATAGGCAATATAATTGATAAAGTAGCTGGTCATGTAGACAAGTTTACTTTAGACAAAGAAGAAAAAGCTCAGTTAATTATGGAAATTAACAAAGCACAAATAGAGGTTAATAAAATAGAAGCTGGTTCTACTAGTTTCTTTAAGAGTGGCTGGAGACCAAGTGTGGGATGGATTTGTTCATTTGCATTAGGTTATCATTTTGTGTTACAGCCTATGTTAGCATTTGGGTTAACTGCAGCAGGATATACGTTAGTACTTCCAGAATTTGACATGAGCACTTTAATGACTGTTTTGATGGGATTATTAGGTCTTGGGGGAATGCGTAGCTTTGAAAAAGTTAAAAGGTCTGCATAATGCCAAGGCAATCACTACAGCTCAATGACTTTAGTGGAGGGCTGAATACTAAGTCTTCTCCAAGAGATATTGCACCTAATCAAGTTCAATCTACATCTAACGCTGTATTTTCTACTCCTGGAATAATATATTCTTCTTCTAGTGCAACAGCAAAATCAGCAAGTGTAGGTGCTACTGGTGCAATAGATGATATAGAAGTAAGGAATTTTGTAAATACAGCTTTTCATTTTAATACACAGTATGATTTAAACGCAACAAGTGGTGCTAGAGGAGCATGGCAAGGTTCACCTAAAGAGGTAATAACATTGCATGAAACTATATCTACAGCACCTGAAATAACATATTTAACAAGAAGTTTTGGTACTACTGGAAATTTTACAAGAACTGTAAACAATAAAATTTCAGGAATTCATAAACCTATATACTACTATGTTGATGGAGTATTATATGTAGCAGATGAAAGTCATACAAATGCTTTTGACATATCTTATGCTGCAAGACAGTCTTTAAGATTTTTAGATACTAATAGATTTGGAGTGTCTACTTTAAAATGGTTAAGTGGTGCAGCAACTTTAGGAACAACTGCAGACGCTAATGCTAATATTGCAGATGCTGATTCTTTCTCAGCAACATTAAATGTAGATGGTGAATTTGAAATGATTTATGATATAGAAAGTAGTTCTGGTGGTGGTGCATGGGAAGCAGGAGCTTATGAATGGTCTTACACTTACGTAGATTTAACAGACGATGAAACGCTACCACATATTTGGTCAAGTGCACCTAGTGCAGCAAGTTTATCAGCTGGTCACTTTTTTACAGCAGTTGGAGTAAAAATCAACGTTGCAAATGCATTTAGAGAAAAAGAAAAAGGTTTTAGAATTTATATTAGAAGAAAAGACAAGAATGAAAGATGGAATTTATTTTTAGATGCTGATTATGAAAGAGGTTTAAGAACAAATTTATTTGATGACTTTACTGCGTGGGGAGGTTCTGGAACATATAAAAGCTCTGGAACAAAAGAAATTACTGGAATAGAAATACAATCTCCTTCTTTAGATACATACGACAGTATTAATGGATTTTCTCACACAGAAAAAAGTATAGATATAGATGGATATATTGATGCATGCATAGCTCAAAGAAGAGCTTGGACCTGTAATGTTGCAAAAGAAAGTAAAGTATTTGATGATAGAATATACTATAGTCCAGTAAATAGATTTAATACATTTCCTGATTCTTATTATCTAGATATAGGAATAAACGATGGAGACTCATTTAGAGCAATAGAATCGTTTGGTAATAGAATTATAGCGTTTAAAAAATCAAAAATATATGTAATTAATATATCATCTACCTCTGACGCTGGATGGTACTTAGAAGCAGAATATGACGGTCATGGATGCGATAAAAAAGAAGTAGTATGCAAAACACCTTATGGTATTTGTTGGGCAAATACAGATGGGATATTTTTATTTGACGGTCAATCTTCTCCAAGAGAGATTACAGAAAATCTATCTGACGCAGAATGGATAACAGCCATTGCAACTGGAGTAGCTTCATCTGATGGTTCAGCAGGAGTTATTTTTAATAATGCATCTATTGCATACAATCAAAAGTATAAACAATTATATGTTTCGTTAAATCTATTTTCTACAAGTGCAAAAAATATATATGTATATGATTTTGCAAAAAAAGCTTGGAGTATATTAAATAGAGGAGCAACAGTTCAATCAAACTTTGTAGAAACATCTGATGGTATATATGCTTATGAGTTTACAGAAGATGGTCACGATGGCAGTACTGGTGAAGATGTTACCGTAAAGAAATATGAGCTATTAGACCTAGGTACAAATACAATAACAGTAAAGACAAAAGATTTAGATTTTGGTAACCCAGGGTTTGTAAAAAAAGTAAAAAGAGTGTTTATTACTTGCAGAGACAATGGAGAAGATACAGACTTAGCTTTAAAATATTATAACGATGGAAAATCTTCTACTCATACTGGTTCTTTAGCAGCTCAACAAATTAATTCTGCAAACTATAAAGTTTTAGAATTTACTATAGCAAGTGGAGATAGAAATTGTGAATCTATGGCTTTTGAGTTAATTTCTTCTGATGGTGGTGGAACTTCTGGTGCTAAAATAGAAATTAATGATATAAATATAGATTATAGACCAACTAATAAGAGACCTTCATAATGCCTAAATCAGGTAATCATAAAGTCACTAATCCTGACTCTTTCTTTAGACAAAGACCATCTAAAAACACATTAAAAGATGGAGAGCCAGTATCATTTCTTGAAGACGGTAAATTAATAAAACAAGAAAAAAGAAATGGTGTTGTTTACCAACAAGAATTTATTGAAGCTATACCAAAGCTTTCAAGAGAAACAGATGAAACAGGTGTTATTAGAGAGGTTATAGCTGGAGCTGGATTAACAGGTGGTGG